>OHTZ01000765.1_pt1 | contig 18951 bp, 19 predicted proteins | sample 1579011 | NCBI WGS metagenome assembly OHTZ01 (sample SAMEA3879603, study PRJEB24766) | human gut metagenome | biome: human-associated habitat; feature: feces | place: USA | collected 1985/1987
ATATCACAATTTAGTAATATTAAATGCATAAAATCAAAAAATCTCAAATAATTTCCAGTTAAAATATATAATAGGAATAGGAGCATACAAATGAAATACAAAATCTTATCAGCAATAATATCCATCGTACTTATGATTTTGCTTGTAGGCTGTCAGCAGAACAATACAATTATTAAGCCTGATATAGAAACAAAAACTGTGACGGAAAACAGCGAAGGTGATTATATAACTTTTTCACTTGATATTCCTTCAAACTGGAAATTATACGCTCAGAATTATACATCTATTGCTTGTTTTAGTCCTGATGCAAACAAAACAAATGCCAGCGAAAATATTTCTCCCTACAAATTAAGTATAGATAACTATATCATTCCATCACTAATGCCAATAGATGACAAATATAAACAAGCTTATAAAGATTTATTTAGTGGCAAATATGATGGTATTAAAGATTTAATTTGCGATAACATTGAATATATAAATATAGGGAAGGTAATAGACAGTTTCCCGGACGTTACTTTTGAAACTCCTGAAAGCATTATGGATTACTTTAATATACTTGTTGACGGTATAAGTACACCGGATGTTACAATGCCAGAGTCATGGAATGATAAAAAATGGGCAACTGATTTTACTTTCAGTGAATATAACGGTAAGAACGGAAAGATTATTGCGGTAGAATATTCCTATGTAATTATAGATAAAACCTACAAAGCTATTAATTGCTACCGTGATGACGACTTTTCCGTATGCGGAGCTTTTGATGACGATGCAGATCTTTCTTCGGGCGATTTAGCACTATGGGTTGCCGATAATATGGAAATTACCAAACACTATAAAATTGAAGATAATATGCTAAAACAAGAGGGAGTAGATTATTAAATTTTATGTTTTTTAAATCTACGTATTGTAATTACAGCCGAAGTATTTTCCTACTTCGGCTGTTGTTGATGTTGTTAATATATTTATGCTTTCATAAATTCAAAAAGTGCTGCTTTATCTTGAGGTAATTCACTTAAAGGATTCATTTGAGGCAAAATATTTATACGATCAATTTCTGTACCCAAAAAATCTTTAACAACAATTTCAATTTTTTCACTATTATATATATGCGCATATTCATACATTTTTCCATCTTTGCCACAGAAAATTTGAGATACATATTTATCCTATTTTCGTCTTTCATCAAATGTAAATATAATATCATAGTTATATGAGTTATTTGGTATTATTCCCTTAAATTTTGCATACTGTCCTTTTGCAAAATCATTAACAGTACTTTCCCATACTTGAGCAGAATACATATTAGCTCCTGACCAGCGTCCATAAAGAGCTCTCATAGATTGATTTTTAAGTGATAATAAATTATTAAAGAAATTGCAATACTTTGATTCACCGCATTCAATATTAGCCCATCTTCTACCTGAACTTTTTGCCTTGTAGTATTTAACATCAATATATAATGACTCCCAGCTTTCAGAAAACGATGTAATACCGCCAATAACAATACCATAAATACTGCCAATAAGTGGAGCTTTATCCATTTTATCTACCAAACTATCATCAAAAGCAAGTCCTGAAATAAATTTTGCTACATCAAATGAATTTTTTACTAATCTGGTTGTTTTTTCTTCATTTATATGCTCTTCTTTATAATAAGACTTACCATTTTCATAGTATTCAATCGGATATATTTTTCCATTTATGGGATTTTTAACTGCACCATATTTATATACAGGAGCAGGCGTTGGTGCAGGAGTGCTAGTATCCTTTTTTTCAAGAACAATAGCCTGATAGTTTAAACCTTTATACGCCACTTCAACGGAAGATTTGCTATAGTAGGTTTGTGGTTGATAAGTCAAAGGGTCATTAAAAATATAATGGCTACTATCGTATCCCACTAACAGCAAACAATGTTCGGGGGCTATCCAGTTAATTGTTTTTCCGTTGTAGATCCACGTAGAACTTATGTATGTAGTATTCATATACATAGTAGCCCAAAGAATTACCGGTATTCCTTTGTCTATGTAGTTAGAACATAAATTTTTCAGAGAAACACCATATAATTGTTTTGCAGTATATTTTTGTCCGGATAAAGCTTTATCCAATGCCTTTTTTATTACCGGTGCATAACATCCATACCCACTCGTATATCTGGGATTTCCTCCAAATGAAATATTGGGATCAAAAGGAACTCCTGTTTTAGTTAAGTACGAATCAATAAATTTATCTACAGATATATCTATGCCAATATGATTTAGTGCCATAACTGTTGTAACACTTTCGCATCCTGTTGGATATTTGCCTAATTGGGAAATAAACGGGGCTTGAATTATTTTACTATTACCTATAGGTGTTTGCGGCTTAGTATAAATTTCATTCTCCTCATATATATAAATTTCTACTCCGTTTATATTTTGGCCATCTATACCCGCATAGGAAGCCCCTGTGTCCAAAGTGCCACCTAAATTATACTTTGTCTGTACACTACGCATCCATTTTGGATCAGCATTACTTACCCAAGGCAGCCAACTTCCTCCTACATGCACTCTGTACATAACAACTACACCTGATGTTAGTTTTACATCATCCTTACTATATACTTGAATATTCAATAACTGCACAATGCCACCCGGATATCCTGCATAGTCATTTTCAGTGCTTTTAACAAAAGGATAATAGTATGATTTTCCTTCATTCCAAGTCCTGTATAAAAGGTAATATGGCTTATCCTTGTCGGTTTTAATTTTTATACCATTAATATGAACAGAGCTTGCAGTTGAAGTAAAGCTATGCCAATTAGAATCTTCGTCAATATAGCTAAGTGTTGAAGCTACTTTGCCTCCGGATAAATTACCGATTGATGATGAGATGGATTTGCCATTAAACACATAGATTTCAACACCGCTTATATTTTTACCGATAATTCCGGCATATGATGAACTGACATCCAATGTTCCACCTAAATTATAGTTTTCTTGAACATCCTGCATCCACTCCGGATCAGCATTACTAACCCATGGCAACCATCTTCCATCAACATAAGCACGATACATTACAACAACACCGGCAGTTAGCTTTGTTCCATCCTTACTATATGCACTTATACTCAGTCCCTGAATTGGTTTATTTGGATAACCTGCGTAATCATTTTCTAAACTTGTTACTTCAGGATAATAGTATGATTGTCCTTCGTTCCATGTTTTGTAACGCAAATAAAAATCCGAATTTGAATTGGTCTGAATTTTAATACCGTCAATAGGAGAAGCCATTACTTTATGATTGAAACTTTTCCAATTAGATGTACTATTTGCCATATACTGGGTTGTTATTAATTCTTCAGAACCAACGAAACTACCTGAACCCGCATTTAACGAATCTTCTTCAAAAATACGAATTTCAACGCCACCAATATTTTTACCGTCTATGCCGGCATAAGATGAACCTGTATCTAAAGTACCATTCAAACTATATTTAGTTTTTACATTTCTCATCCATTCAGGATCAGCGTTACTTACCCATGGCAACCACCTTGAATCAGTATATACTCTATACATAACAATAATTCCGGAAGTAAGTTTTGTGCCATTATTTCTATATACATTGATACTTAACCTCTGAATAGCTTTTCCAGGGGAGCCTGCATAATCATTTTCTGTACTATTTACGGCAGGATAATAAGATGACTGTCCTTCATTCCATGTTCGATAAGTTAAATAATAATCCTTGTTACTGCCTGTCTGTATTTTTATTCCATCTATTCTGGATGACAAAGTGCTTTTTGAAAAAGACTTCCAATTAGATTCATTTCCAACCATATAGCTTAGCGAAGGATTTGATTCACCACCAGAGTAGTTTCCTAACGATGATTCTTTATAAACACGAATTTCTATTCCGCTAATATTCTTTCCGGAGATACCGGCATACGAGCTGCTGGTATCTAAAGTGCCACCCAGATTATATTTACTCTGTACACTATCCATCCATTCAGGGTCAGCATTACTTACCCATGGTAGCCATTTATTTTCTACAAAGGCTCTATACATAACAACAATACCTGATACTAACTTCGTACCATCATTCCTGTATGCTTGAATCTGAAGTTGTTGAATTGGCTTACCTGAAGAACCTGCATAATCGTTTTCAGTACTTTTTACATATGGATAATATCCATTCATTCCCTTATTCCAAGTTCTATATTGTAAATAAAAAGATTCATTTGAACTTGTTTTAATCTTTAAGCAGTCCATAGTAGATTTTGTCTGATCACTAAAACCTATCCACTTTCCACCGTATAAATATGAAAGAGAAATTGCTTGCTTACTCAATAATTTTTTCCTCCTAATAAATAATTAATATTTTTGATTGATCGCATAGAACATATGTTCTATATATAATTTTAGCGTATAAATTCAAAGTTGTCAAGAAAATCAATAATACTTTTTTGCAAACTAGTTAATTAAAATAGTTTTTGAAATATAAACATATTTTTCACTAAATAAAAACGAGATAAACAATAAAGGTCATCTCGTTTAATTACATCCTATTCGGTTTCGAACAATAATTATATTTAACATCTTTGAGTCTTTTATTAGTATCAAGCAATCCCTTAACACCGAAACAGAGGAAACTGTCGTCGGTAATGTTGGTGTGACCGTTGAAATACTTTGATTCTGAACCTACACACATACTATGAATACCCAGACAAACCTCCTGCAAGATTTCTTCTGTATAAAGATACTTTCGCTTGTGGTCGTAGGTCATATATTCTTCCTCACACAAGTCGTAAAAATCACTCATCACAGGAAAGTCCGTAGGCTTTTTTGTGATGTAATCGGTTGTGTCGGTTATGCCGAATCGTGCGTATAGCTTCATAAGCAGGATTTCGATTGTATCAAGCTGTGCGTCGGTGAAATCCTTGTAGGTTCTGAAAAAGTCCTTTAAAAATGCAATGTGCTGTGATAATCGGGTAACTTTGTTAAATGCAGGCGGTGCGTCTTTGTCAATCTCATCCTGTCCGTCATTCCATGCTTTTGGTTCAAGCGGATTGATTTTGTATTTACCTGACATAAAATCGATATAACAACCGCCGAGGGCATTTGTCAAATCTTCATACTCTGCTTCAGGATCAAGGCATACGATTTTCTTTCCGTTTTCTCGGATGTTTGTCAAAATCAATTTGAGCAGATAACTTTTGCCCTGACCGCTGTTTCCGAGAATAAGGATGTTGCTCGTTGTCTTATCCTCAGTTCTGCGGTCAAAATCAACAAGAATATTTGTGCCGTATTTATCTCTGCCGATGTACAAGCCGTTGGGATCTGTCTTACCAGAAAAATTAAACGGAAACAGATTTGCAACAGATGAGGCAGGCAACACTCTTTCATACAAACTTCCAAACTGATTACTGCCGATAGGGTTTACAGACAAGAAGCCTTCTTTCTGCCTTAGCGTTAATCTATCCACTTCAATCTTGGAGCGTGTCAGCTCCATTGCAATATCAGTTTGCAACTCTTTTAATTTCTGTTTGCTTTTGGCTTTAAGTTCGATGAACACAGAACAATGCAATAAAGCCTCTTTGTTCTTTCGCAGATTTGCCATCAGCGTGACAACATCCTGCAAGTTGCCCTGTGCTTCAATGGTTTCATTTACATCGTTACCGCTTGATTTGAGCTTGTTTTTGCGTGTTGCGTTCTGAATGATTTTACGCTGTTCCATACTTTCAACAAGCCTGTGGTAAATGCGAAGCGTTACTCCGTTTCTGTCTGCAAGCTGTGAGAGTATTGCTTGTTCTTCCGTACTCGGCGGATATTCTCTGACTGCCCATACACTGCGGTATGAGTCGCCGACAATGTAATAATCGGTGAAAAACTTAATTGTTGACGGCAGAATCATATCAAAGAAATCTTTGGTGTAGATTTCCTCTGCCTGTTCGGGTGTGAGCACCTTTGGTTTTCTATTGAATATACCCATAATTTTTACCCCCTTTAATTTCGGACTGCCAACACAAGTATGCGGTCATCCTGATTGTAGCCGTAACAGGTCGAGAGTGTTAAAATCTGCTGACCGTAAACAGGTGTGATTCCTGTGTCGTATATGGATTTCTCTTTTGCATACGATATTTTCTTTTCATATGATTTTTCTGTTCCTGCTGTTGTGAATCTGTACCAAACATCATCGGATTTTACTTTCATAACAGAAAAGACGGAATAAGCAAATGCCCCGTCTTTCGTTTCAAGCACAACTGTAGGATGTTCCGAGAAGTACGAATAATCGGTATAGTTGCATAGGTCTGCAAACATTGTGCCGTTGTTCATATGATGTCCGTATATGATTAAATTTGTACTGTCAGCTGAACATCTGCTGTCCAGAAACGGTGTACCGCTATAGCTGTACTCGCCGTAAAAGTTTTTGTTCAGATACTTCTGCGGATTGCTTGGTGTGTGCATAACAGGATAGTTTATGTTTGTTCCTGATATGCTTATCCAGCCGAAGCATTCACTATTCATCGACAGCAAATTTGAAACAGAGTGCGGCTGAAAATAAGTTGTGTAAGACACTGTTTGTTCAGCCTGAACTTCATTATCATAATTGCTGACTTTTAATATATTTGGCTTTTTAATTGTTTCTTCAATGGTTGCATCTGTTGTTTCCTCAGCAACGATTTCTGCAAGTTGTTTAAATTCTTCCTTCTCCTTGTTTTCGGTGTACATCCGTGAAAATATTGAAATCAGACAGGCAATTATAATTACAGAAAATATGCCTATCACAATTCCCGTTTGGATTTTTCCTTTATGCTTCTTCATAGGTCTGCTCCTTTTCAAAATACTGCTCGCCGTCATAGTCGGGCATTAAATCGCCGTTCATACTCGCCTCAAAGTAGATTGCAAGAAAACGCTTTATGTCTGCTTTTTTCATTCGAGTTACTTCAAAGCCCTGATCTGATATGATTTTTTCGACTCTGTTTGCTTTCTGCAAAACATTTTCGGATTTTGAAGATTTACACCTTGCTATGAACAGAAACTGCCTTGCGGTTGAGGTTTCGGTCTGAATGCTGTCGAGAAAATCCAAATCCTTGTTAAGAATCCTTCTGACCTTTTCATTCTGTTCAGCTTCAATCCTGCCTTTGATATAGCTTTTGTTCGTATCAAAGCATTCGCAGGAATCGGTACAGGTGATTTCAATATCCGGCACAGCAGAAAGCACCATCATCAGGTGGCGCACCTTGATTTCAATATTCGTATGAGAAAGTACAGAAATATTTGTCGGCTGAACCATATAGAAGATGAGTTCTTCTTTGCCGACCTTCAAACCGTTTTTAGTAAAGGTTTTTATGCACAGCAAGTCCTGAACAGATTTGCCTTTTCGTTTTTGCTTTTTCTCCCTCCAGTAAAAAATTTGTTGTGTTGAAATAAAATACTTCACAGCATAGCGGATAAAATCAAGAATTGTTGTATCTTCAAGCCTTATTGACAAAAACCCGAAACAGAGAGTTACCGCAAGAGGTACTATTATCCTCGTCTGTGCAAGTATCAGTATTGATAACAAAAGCGCTATGCTCATAATTGCAAAATCCCGTAAGCTCCACAGCCACAGATTGGCCGTAGCTTTGAGGTTCTGCGGATATAGATAAGTTGTCATAATATAAATTCTCCTTTACTTTGCCGCTCTCGCAACACTTCTTGTCAGGTTCACGGCAGTTGTAGTTGCGTGAACAATGCTCGTCATATTAACCTTAACTGATGAATCAAGTCCGAACTGCTGTGCAATTCTCGGCACTTCGTTTGATGCAAGCATTATTCCAAGTCCCAAAAGCATATTGCCGGGGAAGGTCAGCAACCCGAGGAACAGCAGAGTTGTCTGCATAAATGCCGTCAGGCACAACGCCGCTATCTGTTTCATCCACTGATTAAAGCCGTCCTGATAACCTCTCGGAACACTGAACATATACAGCGAACCTACCGCCATCTGAATGAGCAGAATTCCTCCACGCTTGATGTTCGCAAAAAATATTTTTATTACGCAGTAGGCAAAAGCAATCATACATAACAGATTCAGCAAACCAAAATTCACTTGAACAGAAACTGCAAAACTACCCTCTAAAACGCTTGTGCTTTGTCCGGCTAAATCAAGGCTTTGCTGTCCTGCCATTATGGACGACAAATCCTTAGAAAATGTGTTTTGCAGGCTGATGCAGAACTTATACAACTCCACAGGTACTACGCCAAACAGCGAACAGGCAAAGAACCCTTTTAATACATTTATAGCGGTTGTTTTGATATTTGCTCTGCCGTTCTGATACTCTATTGCAACATCGAATACGGCAACGACCGTGCCTGCGACGAACAATGCCCAGCCAAAAAGAGTAAACAGATTTATTGTCGCCTGCACCCATTCAAGGTCAAACACATCTGCGCCCATATTTCCCATCATAGTGAAAAAGTCTGCGACAGCGTTGTAAATCGTTTCATAAAGCCACTGAATCATTGTGTTCCATATAGCATTTGAGATTTGCTCACCGAGGTAATCGAACACACCTCCTATGGCACTTCCGATACCACCGATAAAATCTCCTAACCAGTCAAAAATATAAATCACCTCGCAAAAGGCTGTTATGACTCAACACAACAGCCTTTGTTTTTATTGTTATTAGAGTACCGTCCAGATGTATAGCGGTGCAGTCAGAGAGAACACAAGACAGCCGAAAAGAATTGCCGGCGCGGTGAATTCAAACTGTCCGTGCTTGCGGTAATCGAGATAAGCAGTAGCAAGTTTAACAAAGAAAAGTATGGCAAGAATCATATCTACCGCAGGAAAGACAACATTGTTTACAACATTTTTAATCTGTGTTTGTGCCGAGTTCCATGTGCTTTCAATGGCTGATGATACATCGCCTGCGGCAAAGAATGTTACTGCCGATATTCCGAGCATTAACAGTATTACTGATACGCCTGATAACCATTTAATTAACTTAGTTCTTCTTGATTTTATCATTTTTTACCTCCGATTTTCTTAAATCATTCTCCGATATATATCTGACTTCGATGTTCAGTTTTTCTGCAAAGCAAATCTCTGTTTTCATGCCCTCGGTTATTTCATCACCGAAAACCCAGACCGCATCGCAAACCCAAAGCATAGAAAGTCCGGCAAGCATTCCGAGATTTCTCTCTTCTTCATTGTCATCATTCAAAATCAGGGCGTAAAAATGCGGTATGAACGGAGCCATACCGCACTCTAATGCATATCGGGCATATCGTTTTGCGTTTTCAATGTTTACAGATACATTACCGCCCAAAGGCGAACAGATATACACCCTGTGCATTATTCATCGTCCTCATCTTTCTTTTTGAATTTGATGATGAGAAATGCAATTAAACCGCCGACAGCAACAGAAGCCAAGCCGATATAAAAGCCAATATTTGAATCGTCGCCTGTCTGCGGTTTTTCAGGTTCAGGCTGCGGATGAATTGTTACAGTCTGATTCTCATCTTCAATGTCAGCGTGTACTGCAATTTCTGTTCCCTCACGGTAGAGAGTTTCAAACACAACAATTTCTGTTTCTTTGGTAATTACAGAACCGTCAAAGGTAAAGGATACTGTTACTTCGCCGTCTGCTGTTTCGGGTGTGAATGTTACTTCGGAACAAACTTCTTTGCCGTCAACAAGGAATTGCTTACCCGTGGATTTATCCATAAGGATGCCTTTGATTGTGTATTCTTTTCCTGCTGTGAGATGTTTGTAGGAAACAACATCGTCAATGGTAATATCACCGTTAGCTGTGAATTTCTTTTTGTCGTCTATAGTTGCAGTTGTTCCGAGTTCAGGTATTTTATCGTTCTCGACTGTGATTTCGATAATTTCCTTGTTCTCAGAAATTGTTACGGTATAGTTTTCTTCATTAGGGAGATAACCCTCGGCAGGCTTTAATTCACTGACAATGTATTCGCCGTATGGAACATTTTCAAAAGTGAAGATTCCTTCCTCATTTGATTTGGATGTCAGAATTGCAGTTTCTTCTGTAAATTTGGTTTCAGTAATACTGAACAATCCGAATAATGCGCCTGTGATATTTTCGCCTGTTTCACGGTCAATTTTCAAGCCTTGGATTGTGCCGTAGATAATTTCATTTTCAATCGGCTCACCGTCATTTACCGAAATATGAACAGTTGCTGTATCCTGTCCTGCATACTCAAACACAACAGGATATTTTTTATCGGAGAGGATATAGTGATTGTCAGTGCTGATTTCCTTAACATAGTAACTGCCGATTGGAATATCAGTTGTAAACTGTGCCTTGCCTTTTTCATCACAGGTGATGATTTCAAGAAGTCCGTTCTTTGGAATGACTGTTCCGTTTGCGGCTTTCAAATCTTCATCAGCGTAAAGTCCGAATGAAACATTCAGAATTTCATCATTATTTCCGATGCTGAATTTCTCGTCCTGTTCAAGAATTTTTGTAAGGTCAATTACAACTTTCTGTCTGTCGTTTGTAAATGATGTTGAGGTGTTAGTCACCTTTTCGTTCTGTCCGGCATAGGTAAGCGCAATATGATTTACAGTCCTGTTCAGAACAAATCCGTTAGGAGCAGTTTTTTCTACAACATGGTATTTGCCGAGGTAAAGCTGTTTGCTTGTTGCTGTGCCTTTCGTGTTTGTTTTCAGAGTTGCGACAAGCTCGTCTTTCTTTGCCCTTACTGTTCCGTCAGGCGTTGTAATGTCCTCATCAGCATAGATTTCAAAGACAGCACCCGACAAACCGCTTATAGAATATTCAGGCTGATATATGGTCGGAAGTGTAACATCATTTCCGTTTTCATCAGTATATCCGCCGCCGACTGCAGTTACATTCGAGAAAATCTCGCCTGTCTTTTCTACGGTAATTGTACCTTTTTGCGGAGTGTTTTTCTTCTCGGTCTTTACGATTGTAACGCCGTTTTCTTCTGTTGTGTTTTCTGCTGTAATGTCAAAATATACAGGTGTGCTGTCAAGGATATATCCGTAAGGAGCCTGCACCTCAACGACTGAATAGCCTTTGCTGTAGGGCAGAGATTCGGGTGTAATTAGATAACCCTCGCTGTTCGTGTAGAATGTGTCAATAGTTGTAACCTCGGGATAGGTGTAGGTCATAGTCACGAGCTTTCCGTCAAGATTATAAATCTGAAAGCCTGCACCTGCATACGGAATCTGTTTGCCTGTTTCGCTGTCAACCTTTACTATCTTTACATAGCTTTCAAGGCTTGCGTTATTGATGAGGTATTTGTAAGTCTTATTATTTTCAGAAATAAACACATCAAAATCAGCAATGAACTCTGTACCGTTCCAGCCTTTGGTCTGATGAACAGTGTATGTGCCGTAAGGCAAATCCTTTGTTTCCGCAAAGCCGTACTCGTCACATATAAGATTATCTCTTTCGGATTCTTTTGCTTTTGTATAGCTTCCCGATGATTTCAGATACACCTGAAATTCAGCACCTTTTTCGGGAGTTTCAATTTTTGTACTGCCGTCATCGGTGTGCTTTATGATTGCAATTTTTCCTTTCAGTATATCTTCGGTTACTCCAATTGAAACGCTGTTGTTTTCAAGTGTATATTTTTTCGCCTCTGCACCGATATGATATTCGGTTTCGTCAAGCAGATAACCCTCGCTCGGCTCAATTTCTTTCAAAGTCCAGTTATCTCCGCACACATAGTTTGAAGTTTTAAAACCGCCGTTTTTATCGGTGGTGTACTTGTCAACCAACTTGCCGTTATTGTAGATGCCATAAACTGCTCCTGCAAGTGTTGCATCACCCTGTGCAGATTTTGTTTCAGCGTCCGTTTTGATAACAGTCAGATTCCACTTTTTAAGAACATTACTGAAAGATACAGTTGCCGTTTTTCCACTTTCAACATTTACGGTCTTTGATTTTTGTTCGGCATACTCTGTCGGAGTATGCTCGGTAACCGTGTATTTTCCGGGGACAAGGTCGGTTAATTCAAATTCACCTTTTGAGTTTGTTTTTACAGTTTTGCTGTAATCGTCGCCTTTGACGGTAAACTCAATATTTGCAACATTGCCGTCCTCGGAGGTTTTAACAAGTTTGAGATTGCCCGAACTTGTCTTGACCTTGAAATATGCTCTTATCGGGTCAGCGTCGTTTTCAACACCTGTGATTACATCCTGCAAAGTTGCATCTCCATATGGGATAAGGGTTGTATTTCCTACGCTCGGCATTGATTTTGCAGAGTTGAATGTTACTGCATCGTTGACTGGCGAAGTTGAAGTCAAGGTCAGCTTGTTGCCTGATACAGATGCGCTCACACCGCCTGTTGTCTTGAAGCTGAAACTGGAAAGAATACTGTTGCTGTCGGTAAGAGTTAATGTGTACTTTCCGTCTAAATATTTCATCTCATAGGTTTCAGCCTTTGAAGCGATTGCACTTGCAAAACTTGGAACGGTTGAATAATTTGCAAGGCTTTTTGAGATTGCATTGTAAACCGACTTAACTCCGGGATTTGCTCCGCCTGCACATATGCCGTCAATGAACTTTGTATTCGTACACTTGTATCCGTCAGCAGTACTTCTGCAACCTGAAACAAACTCCCATACAATCAGCTGAGTTGCCACCCATTTCTGATCTTCTGTTCCGCTTAAGCTTTTCCCTGAACCGGGCTTGCCGTAGAGCAGGGCAAGGTTAATTGCTTTTTGCTTTGCAGAACCTAAATTCTTCCAGACGGTTGAACCGTCCTCGGTCAGCGTATTGCCTGAGTAGAGCGTGTGACCGGGTTCAATGCAATAGGCTTCTTTTCCGTCTGCAAAAATCTTGCACAGCTCTTCGCCGGGAGTGCCGACTGTGTAGCCGTCGCTGACCGTTGTCTGCTGAAATTTGATTATGTTTCCTGCGCTGTCATAACAGTAGTCAAAGGTGATTGTCACCTTATCACCGCTTGCCGCACTTACGGGGAAAGTGAACATTGTTCCGAATATTACTGCAACCGCAAGTAAAAGTGCCGTTATTCTAGTGAATTTTTTGTTTGACATTAATTTGTTCATAAAAAATACCTCTTTTCAAAAAAATAAGGCAAAGTCGGTTGACTCTGCCTGCTGATAAAATATTCTGTTTTTGCTTACTCAAATCATAATTTCATCGCCTGTTCTTCATTGAAATCTTCATCTATATCATCAGACTGCTCACTGCCGTCTGTGATATTTACATACTCGCCGATAATGTTCAGTGCTTCACAGTAGTTTTCTGCACCCCTTATTCGAGTACACATCATTTCTGCCTCTTCAGCCATACCGTTTTGCTTAAGGGTGTGGCTTGCAATTCCCATAAGATTGAATATGTTGGAATCACAGCCTATTAATGCACAGTCGGGTTTGACCTTTTCAGCTTCGAAACAACCGAGCCTGTTGTCCACATAGTCGGACAGCCACGTTCCTGCAAAGGCTGTATATGACTGCAACCGCCACATTGCCAGCTTGCCTATGTCAAGGTGGACATTTTCAAAGGGATAGAGAATACAGGTTACGCCGTCACTCTTGAACACAGAAACATTCTCAAACTTTGTGTTGTCAAGAAGTATTCCCTTATCTGTGAGCATTTCATTGATGCCGTCCACCCATTCCTGTGTTTCACCGCCGCATCCCTGCAAGATGAGTCCTTCCTTGCCGTTCATACGGCGGAGGTCTGTTAGAGTTATTTGGTTTATTTTCATTGGAATCATTCCTTTCAAAAAAATAACAGCACCCAATTAAGAGTGCTGTCTATACTTTACTTAGCAGTAAACTACATATATTTTGTTGTTTTCTGCAATTACATTGAATGATAAGTCGCTTGGAGTAATGCCACTGCTTTGGTAGTAGTAGGCTACATACTCAACATCGCCGTAGCAATCTGCTGTCAGGCTTTGCGTATCATCATAATATGATGCGTTTGTGGGCGAGAACCAGCTTGCGTTGCCTGTGTTCAGTGAGGAATCGTATTTCATTCCGAGCTGTTGACCGTAAGCTATGCAGGCACTCACCGTATACTGAACATCAACCGTTTTTGCTTTGGCAGGCGGTTGCGTAGGTTTCTGTGTCGGCTTTTCTGTAGGTTTCTGCACAGGCTTTTGCGTTGGCTTTTCAGCAGGCTTTTGAGTAGAATTTTCAGTTTCTTTTTTAGCAGTCGATTCTGATTCAGACTGATTACTACTCACTGTATTCTTGCTGTTGTTCTGAACCTCTGATTGTGTTTTCTGAATCGGATCCGTTGCTGAAACAACCGCCGAATTTTGCCCACTGTCAGCTTTTTCTTCGGTTTTGGTATTCTGTCCCGAAGGCTCTGTTTCTTTTGAAACGGTGGTTTTTTCGGTGGTTTGCGTTGTTTCGGTTGTTGCCATTTCAGAACTTTCCCCAGATGCAGAAACACCCACGGAAATTGAAACCGTGGGTGATATAAAACTGTTATTCACCTTTTCTTCTACGGTACAAGCTGTGAATGTTCCTGCCATTAATATTATGCTCAACATTATTGCGATTTTCTTTTTCATACTATCGCCGTCCTTTCAAGCAACAAGTATATCCAAAGATTTTGAAATGTCCAGAGATTTTTTATTTGCAGTTACATACTCTGCGAAAAACTTTCCGATTCATCTTCCGACATATCCTCGGTTTCTTCTTCACTCTGCTGTTCCTCATGTGCCTGATGATACGCTTCCATAACCTTGCTGTTTAGCATATTTCTTGACTCCTTTGAAATCGGGTGAGCAATCTCGCTGAACTTCGTTTCGCCGTTTTCGTCAACATAGTTACTTGCAGGCATTGCAACAAACAGTCCTTTTCTTGAATTCATCACTCTGATTCCGTGAATAGCCACAGCACCGCCGACAGTAACGCTTGCAAACGCCTTAGTGTTGCAATCATCTACATCAACGAGCTTATCAATCCTTACCTTGATATACGGCAGTTTCCTTTTCTGATTGTTGTTTTCTTTGAAATTAGTATTTTGTTCCATTATAAATTTACCTCCGATTTAGTGTTTCTGTTTTTCTGCCAAAAGCAGAGAAAGGTGAATAAGTGCATCTCTCTGTTCTTCCTCGGACAGGCTGTCAATGAAATCTTCAAGTGTGAAATTTTCCTCAAAATCTTCTTCAAGGTATTTGCAGTTGTCGCAGATTTTTTCTTTCCTGACAAGTACCGAACCGTCATCCTGCTGTGTGAAAGATAAAACATCGTTGTATCTGAATCCGATTCGTTGGCGGATTTCATAGGGGATTGTAATTCTTCCTTTTTTACCGAGAACTCTGTAAATTTTAAGCACTACTCGTCCTCGCTTTCCGCAAGCTCTGCTCTGCACTCATCGCAGATACAGTCACAGCAACATTCTTCGCAATCATCATCGCATCTCTCAATCAGAATTGCTCCGTCCACAGCTGAAATCTGCACAGCACAGTCGGATGTGATTCCTGATACAATAAGTGCGTCAAGCGGTATGCTTACATAAATTCTATTTTCCATGGTTAATAATACACCCCTTCAAAATTTGTTCTAAATCAATTTGTTGTTCGGTTGTCAAGTCAAGCAGGCTCAACTGTAACGGCTTGTTTCTCTGCCTTTCATACATATCGTAGTTGCCGATTAGCAGTTCGGGGAATTGTTCGCCTGCATTGATTCGCTGTTTCATATTGTGTAACCTTGTGAAATCAAAGAATGAATATCCGTCATATAAATTGCGGATTTCTTCACAATCGTTGTATGATACAAGCCATTTGCCTTTTGAATTTGCAAGCGTGTTTTTCAGCCTCAGATGGTCATCCCAAGTGAATCCGCATTGATAAACATACTCACTTGAAAAATAAGGCGGATCGCAGTAGAAAAATGCATTTTCTCGGTCATAATGCTTTATCAGGACTTCAAAATCCTGATTTTCAATTACAGTATTTTCAAGTCGTTTTCCGACTTGCTCTATCAGTTGAAAAAGGCTCACTACTGAAAATGGCTGACAGGCAAAGGATTTTCCACCGCTTGAATAGCTGTATCGTAGAAGTTTAAGAAACATTACTGCTCTGCGCAAGTCGTAGTCCTGTTTCATTTTTATATACAATTCTATGATTTCTTCTGCTTTCAAGTCGGGAAGAATAATCTTCGTCAATTCCAATTCTTCATCAAGGTATTTGTCCTCAAACTTTTCCTGTTTAAAAAATTTCTTTATTGCATTGAAATCATCCCTTGAATTAAGCGGATAAAATCCGAGTTCTTTTATGAACGCCATTGGTCTGTCACGCATACAGCGAAAGAGGTTTACAAGATTATGGTTGTAATCGTTGTAAACCTCAAACTTATCAGGCTTTTTCTTGCCTAAAAGTACGGCTCCCGAACCTCCGAATGGTTCAATATATCTTTCGTAATTCAGAGGGAACAGGGCGTACAAAATATAAAGGATGGAAGTTTTATTTCCCATCCAACTTACAGGGGTTTTGATATTCTCACTTCCTTTTCAGAATATCAACCGCCCCTGAAACGACAAAAGCCGTTGATTAAGCTTTTAACTTAACCAACGGCTTATATATAAAAACCAATATCAGTCGTTAGGAACGATTGATATTAGTTGTTGTTATTTAATTTTTATCGTTTACTTTTTTGATAATCTTCCCGATTTCAGAAATTACATTTACTGTCACCGCATTTCCTGCCATTTTGTATAGCCTGCTGTCAGATAGTCCTGTTGCTTTTGCCTTGTCGAACTGATCGTCCGTGAAGCCTTGTAATCTCCAGCACTCCCTCGGAGTAAGCTTTCTTATTCTGCCGATATGAACTTCTCCGTTTGGCTCAACAAAAGCAACTGCGAATTTTTCATCATCTGCAATATTCATGCTTTCTACGAAAACACCCGAATGTTCAGCCTTGTGGTTACTGATTCCCGAATCATGTCTTGCAGTTATGCACCTTGCAATTTCTGTCAGCTTAGGTTCGGGGTTCAGGTCGATGAAATAATATGCCTGAGTTGCGGAAGTTGTCAGAGTATACGCTATCTGACTTCCTACTCTGCCACGCCTTGAATTTTGTCCTGAAAAGGCAGTATCAATGCTGTCGCCGGGATATGCGATCTGATAACCATCTTTGGTTTTAGATTTTATCGGCAGACCAAAATTTTCGGTATTTTCAATGAGATAAAGTCCCGAATGACCGCCGAATCCGCCCGAACCGCTTGTAAGCGTACAGCTTAGTCCTTTTGATGAGTAGATTCGTTCACCTTGCGTTGGGTTTTCTTTGTATAAGAGTTTTTCCGCTTGTTTGCGTGAAAGATAATACTTCTCCGGCACATTGTCCTCCAAGATATCCGATAATAAACACTCGATTCGTGATTGGGGTACTCCGAAATTTTTGCTGTTAAGTACCTGCCAGCACACATCATACCCCTCGTCGGTGCAAGCTGTGCTTACTCGTTTCCAACCGCAAGCGGTTAAAAACTCGCACGCTATGCTGCACCTCCTCTCCCCAAAAAGCTTAATGCTTTTCGGGGACCCTGTATTCAATGTATTGAGGATTGTTTCAAATGTCCTGCCTGAGTCGTGGTTAAGCATACCGGGAACATTCTCGAGGAAGATATACTTAGGTTTTTTAACGGAAGCAATTCGAGCAATCTTGAAAAACAGCGTTCCTCTTATATCATCAAATCCTTTTCTCGCTCCTGCGATTGAGAAGGACTGACAGGGAAATCCTCCAACAAGAAGGTCGAAATCGGGTAACTGTTCGGGTACAATTTTTCTTGCGTCATCAAAGTAAAGTTCACCTCCGGTATCGTATATTGCTTCATATGCCTGCTTTGCATACTTATCGATTTCGCAGTATCCGACGCACTCAAAACCACCTATGGCTTCAAGGCCTGAACGAAAACCGCCGAGCCTGCAAACATATCAAAGAATTTGATTGCCATAAATCTTCATTCCAAACGAAGATTTATTGATTAAACCTCACCTCACATTCGCATAGTCATTCCATTATCCTCATCAGGAGTTTCATCTTCAACTTCTGACATGGATTGGTTTTCTGCTTCGATTTCTTCCTGTGTGAGCTTTCTGAATGAATCCTCTCCGGGAACGACTCCAAGTGAACGACCGTTGTCCCACTCAGGGAATAACGTTCCCATTGAATCAATAAATTTTACTGTTCCTCTTGTGCCTGCCGGAACAGGTGCGTAAGGGTCCTTCATACAGATAAGCTCAATTCTTGTACCCGGCGGATACAATTTCTTTGTACTTTCAGCGATTCTGCGCTGTCTTTCATATTCGTTCAAGTTATACATCTCCTCAAGTTAATTTGTTTAATTGCATTGTTTTTTAAGTGGGACTTCTGATTTTTATAGTCATAAAATCAACCTCATTCTTTCTTTTTATTTGTGTTGAGATTTTTGTTATCAGAGAAATGTGCCTGATTATTTTCATCGCAGTCATCATTACGCCTGTCAAAATTAGGTTTCTGACGCATCTCTCTTTCAAACTTTCTGAGTTCGGGTGTGTCGGTAAAATACATTTAAAATCATTCCTTTCAAATTTTTTGCAAATAAAAAAGGCAACCGTTCTAATCAAAAAAATTAAAACGATTGCCAAAAAAAAAAAGAGCCAATTACTATATCTCTAAAATAAGAAATATGATGATTGACTCATATATTTGATAATATTAAATTAAGCAGATTAGCGAAAGTAATCAGTTTTCTTTACCTTTAACTAAATTTTGTAGCTTTTCAACAGCTTCATCTTTAGTTTCAGAATCCTTCACTATTTGGATAATTGAGTTCATAAGAACATCAAATTGTTTGTCTGTCATATTTTCGAACTCCATATCTTTTCCTTTCCGATAAAACAATTATCACTTCTACCGGAAATAAATTTTATATATAAGTAATTGAGGCTCATAGAAAAACTATGAGCCTCTTTTGGCTCCCCCAACTGGGCTCGAACCAGTGACATCATGATTAACAGTCATGCGCTC
>OHTZ01000769.1_pt1 | contig 18865 bp, 20 predicted proteins | sample 1579011 | NCBI WGS metagenome assembly OHTZ01 (sample SAMEA3879603, study PRJEB24766) | human gut metagenome | biome: human-associated habitat; feature: feces | place: USA | collected 1985/1987
ACCTCCTTGAGGATATCAACAAGAGAGGAACCACAGTTGTCGTGGTAACCCACAACAAGGATATCGTCAATGAGATGAAGAAGAGAGTTATCACCCTGAAGAAGGGTGTAATTATCAGCGACGAGAAGGAAGGAGGATATATAGATGAAGATTAGTACATTTTTCTATATCCTCAGACAGGGCTTTGCAAATATAAGAAGAAATATTCTGTTCTCACTTGCATCACTTGGAACCATCATATCATGTCTGTTCCTCTTTGGAATCATATATGCGGTGGTTGTAAACTTTCAGTCCGGTATGCAGGAGCTTGAGAATACAGTTACAATATCAGTGTTCTTTGACGAGGATGTGTCGGACGACACGATACAGCTTATCGGATCACAGATAAGAACTCTGGATTATGTAAACACGATGGATTACGTGTCGGCGGATGACGCATGGAATAAATTTGTTGAACAGAACTACGATGATCCACAGGCGGCAAAGAATGCATTTGGCGAGGACAATCCACTTAAGAATTCGGCCTCATATGAGGTTACGCTCAAGGATGTGGCCAGACAGCCGGAGTTCGTGGCATTTGCCCAGGGGCTTTCAGGAGTCAGAAAGGTCAAGAGCTCTGACGTGACTGCGGACAGCATCACGACACTGTCATCCCTTGTCGGATATGCATCCATAGGAATAGTTGTGATACTGATGCTGGTATCTATCTTCCTTATAAGCAACACTATCACCATAGGTATCACGGTGCGAAAGGAAGAGATAGGGATCATGAAGCTGATCGGTGCGACAAATGTATTTGTACGGGCGCCGTTCATCATAGAGGGTGTGATCATAGGTGCGGTCGGTTCGGCTATACCTCTGGTCCTTCTGTACTACATGTATGATAAGATACTGACATATGTTGCCGGAAGGTTTAAGGTTGTCACAACGCTGTTTGCATTTGTGAGCCAGCATGACCTGTTCAAGACCATGATACCGGTTGGACTTGTGCTTGGTATCGGTGTTGGACTGGTAGGAAGTATCCTTACCACGAGGAAGCATTTGAGAGTATGATATAATGAGCATTGCGACGGATGCGCTTGCGCAAGACGTCATAATGCGAATGCTCTCATTGAGCCGGCAGGCGATATAATATAATGAAGCACGCTGATGCGTGCGCAGGTCATCGCGCTCACGCACGACGACATAAGATATACTAGTTAATTGTTAGATGGGGATAACAAGGAGTAGTAGATTATGAAAAAGAAAGTCAATGTAAAAGGGAATATCAGAAGGATGGCATTGCTTGTTGCGGGATGTGTAGTCATGGGGGGCATGGTTGCGTCTCAGACCGGGGGAAATATGGCATATGCCATGACGAAGGAAGAGGCTGAGCGTCAGAAGGATGATGCCAGTGAAAACGAGAAGAATGCCAAGGACGTTCTGGATTCTCTGGAGGAACAGCAGAACAAGATCGTTCAGGACGTTGCGGATCTGGATGCCAAGATGACATCCGTCCAGACTCAGATAACGAGCCTGCAGGAGCAGACAGACGAGCTCCAGACGGAGATAGACACAACTCAGAAAAGTCTGGATGAAGCTCAGAAGGCAGAGGATGAGCAGTATGAGGCGATGAAGCAGAGAATACAGTATCTGTATGAGGAGGGGGAGACGGAATATGTCGATGCCCTGCTCACATCCATATCATTCAGCGATCTCCTGAACAAATCAGAGTATATAGACCAGATATCGGAATACGATCAGAGGCAGCTTGCAAAGCTGATCAAGACCAAGACAGATATTGCCAATTATGAGGCGCAGCTTGAATCTGACCTCAGACAGGTGGAGTCGGTCAAGACGGATCTGGAGAGTAACGAGGCTGAACTGCAGACCATTATAGATCAGAAGCAGGAAGAGATCACCAGATATGATGGTGATATAGAAGCCCAGAAGTCGTTGATGAACAAGTTCACTGTGGCCCGTGAGGAAGCCGAGAGACGTATCGCGGAGATATCCAGACAGGAGATGGGCAAGGCAAATGCAAATGGTACGGGTGCGTATACGAAAGATGGAAAGGTATACGACACCTCCAAATATAAGGGCAAATTCATGTGGCCGGTATCGACCGGAGGTGTTATCACGGATGAATTTGGTTACCGAGATGCTCCTACAGCGGGAGCAAGTACATATCATCAGGGACTTGATATAGGCTGTGATTATGGAACAGATATTGTTGCGGCGGAGGCCGGCACAGTCGTGATGTCCTGCTACAATGGCGGTGGTGGCAACATGGTCATGATCAGCCACGGCGGCGGAATATGTACGGTATATATGCACAACTCACAGCTATGTGTAAATGTTGGCGACAAGGTTGTGAAAGGTCAGGTCATAGCAAAGGCAGGAAGTACGGGTGTGTCGACAGGTCCGCATTGCCATTTTGGCGTGTCGATAGACGGAACGTATGTCAATCCGCATGACTTCCTTGGACAGTAGACCGGGCAGGGGATATGGAGAGATTCAGGTATTTGATGGCAATACAAGGTTAGGAGATAATGATATGAGGAAAATGTTGAAGAAGACAGTAGTGACAGCGGTGCTGGCAAGTACGGTGATCGGTCTGACGGGCTGCGGTACATCAGGTGTGTTCAGTGGCACACTCAGCGGCAAAACCGGCAGTTCCACCAAGATAACCTATGATGGCAATTTGTTGGATGCGGACGTACTTGACAAGACAGCGAAGATCGAGAGTATCATAGACAATTATTATTACAATGATATTGACGATGATACGATCAGGGAGGGCATATACAAGGGTATAATGGAATCCCTTGACGATCCGTATGCACAGTATTACACCAAGGAAGAGTATGCCAAGCTGCAGGAGGATGATTCGGGTGAGTATGCCGGAATCGGAGTTACGGTCAGCAAGGATGAGGATACGGGATATGTCCGTGCGGTAAATATCCTTGAGGGTGCACCGGCTGAGAAGGTGGATATACAGCCTGATGACATTATTGTACAGATAGACGATCACGAGATCACTACAGACGATGATCTTGACTACCTCGTATCACTCATAAGAGGCGATGCTGGAACTGATGTTACGCTGAAGATATACAGGGAGCGTGATAAGGCTTACCACGATGTCACCATCACCAGGGAGATCGTTGAGTACAGCACGGTATCATCATTTATGATAGACGACAAGATCGGATATGTGAGGATCACGCAGTTCATAGACAACACAGACGAGCTTTTCCAGAAGGCAGTTGAGGAGCTCAAGAATGAGGGCATGCAGGCACTGATGATCGATGTCAGAAGTGATCCGGGTGGAATGCTCACCACGGTCGTAAACATTTGCGACTATCTGCTCCCAGAGGGAACCATAGTGTCCATCAAGGACAAGACCGGCAAGGTTGTGGACGAGTATAAATCGACAGATGATGAATACCTCGATATGCCTATGGTAGTCCTGACAAATGAGTACAGTGCCAGTGCGTCAGAGATACTTACATCGGCACTCAAGGAATTCGGGGCTGCAACTGTTGTAGGAAAGAATACCTACGGTAAGGGAATCGTGCAGAGTGTTATACCACTTGGTGATGGCACAGCGATCAAGCTCACGACACAGAAGTATTTCACACACGATGACAACGATATCCACAAGAAGGGTGTTGCGCCTGATATTGAAGTGGATCTTCCAGATGATTATACCTATGAGGATTTCCAGGGCAAGAATGACAGCCAGTACCAGAAGGGTATTGAGGTTCTGAAGGAGAAGCTGAAGTAGGGACCAAGATAGAGATTGGTATAAATATAGTTATATAATAGATTTCAATATTGAGTGGGCAGGGCAGATGACGTTACTGCGTTATATAAATTTGTCAGTGAAGTATCTGTTCGAATGCTATCGTATATGTAAAATGCATAAATAATTAAAACAACATAATTTTTAGATAATATGCAGCACAAAAGTGCTGCATATTGTGTTATACTAGGAAATGTTCAGAAATCTGTTATAAGTAATAAAAGGCAACAAAGGAGATATACATGGATAAGGAACTGATTATCGTATTGGACTTTGGCGGACAGTACAACCAGCTGATCGCCAGACGTGTAAGAGAGTGTAATGTATATGCCGAAGTACATCCGTACACATTGCCGCTGGAGAAGATCAGAGAGATGAACCCTAAGGGAATCATCTTTACCGGCGGACCAAACAGCGTATACAAAGACGAATCACCTAGCTGCAGCAAGGAGATATTCGAACTTGGTATTCCTATTCTCGGAATATGTTACGGTTCACAGCTCATGGCTCATCTGCTGGGCGGCAAGGTCAGCACGGCCCCTGTCAGCGAGTATGGAAGAACAGAGGTTGAGGTTGACAAGACATCCAAGCTGTTTGCAGATGTGAAAGACAAGACCATCTGCTGGATGAGTCACACAGACTATATTGCAGAGGTGCCAGAGGGTTTCAAGAAGACAGCTTACACTCCTGTATGCCCAGTGGCAGCCATGGAGAATGCTGAGAAGAAGCTGTATGCGACTCAGTTCCACCCAGAGGTTATGCACACCGAGGAAGGTATGAAGATGCTCAGAGCATTTGTCATGGATGTATGCCAGTGTGCAGGCGACTGGAAGATGGATTCATTTGTAAAAGATACAATAGAGAGTCTCCGTGCCAAGATAGGCGATGGCAAGGTGCTGTGCGCCCTGTCAGGCGGTGTTGACTCATCAGTAGCTGCGGTTCTCCTGTCCAAGGCGATAGGCAAGCAGCTTACATGTGTGTTCGTAGACCACGGCCTTCTTCGTAAGAACGAGGGCGACGAGGTTGAGGCGGTATTTGGACCGGACGGCCCATATGACCTGAACTTCATCAGAGTAAATGCTCAGGACAGATTCTACAGCAAGCTTGCCGGAGTAACCGAGCCTGAGGCAAAGAGAAAGATAATAGGCGAGGAATTCATCCGTGTATTCGAGGAGGAGGCCAAGAAGATCGGTGCCGTTGACTTCCTCGTACAGGGAACCATATATCCTGACGTCATCGAGTCAGGCCTTGACAAGTCAGCGGTCATCAAGTCCCACCACAACGTAGGCGGACTTCCTGACTATGTAGATTTCAAGGAGATCGTGGAGCCACTCCGTCTTCTCTTCAAGGATGAGGTCCGCAAGGCCGGCCTTGAGCTTGGAATCCCAGAGTACCTGGTATTCCGTCAGCCATTCCCAGGACCAGGCCTTGGAATAAGAATCATCGGAGAGGTCACAGCCGAGAAGGTCAAGATCGTTCAGGATGCCGACGCCATCTACCGTGAGGAGATCGCAAAGGCAGGCCTCGACAGAAGCCTCGGTCAGTACTTCGCAGCCCTGACCAACATGCGTTCAGTTGGCTGTATGGGAGATTTCAGAACCTACGATTACGCCGTAGCACTCCGTGCTGTAAATACAACAGACTTCATGACAGCAGATTGTTCAGAGATACCATTTGAAGTTCTTCAGAAGGTAATGAACAGGATTATCAATGAGGTCAAGGGTGTTAATAGAGTAATGTATGATCTGACCAGTAAACCACCTGGAACGATTGAATTTGAATAACAGATTAGAATGCCGAAAGCCTGTATTTATGCGGGCTTTCGGCATTTGTTTTATCAAATGGCTCTAGTTTGGCTCTATTTGCGGGCGGGATAAGGGTTGCGAAAGCACTGATGGAGAAATAAAGGCATAATGGTAAGGAAAAAATGATATATGCATCTTGGAAGCACAGGAATACTGAAAATTATAAGTTCAGCTGGAACAAAAAGTATGTTATGTACTGGAGAATTCTGGAAATCTGTGGGGAGTAATTGCGGGAAAAAAGGGAAAAGCGTATAATGCAAGAAAATAATGTTTTCACAGTGTAAAATAGAGGAGAGAACTATCATGCAGAAAATACTGATTGTAGAAGATGATACAAATATCAATAATCTGCTTCAGGAAGCATTGTCCAAAGCAGGCTATTCCTGTGAGCAGGCGTTTTCCGGAACTGAGGCAAAGCTGCTTTTGAATATGCAGGAGCATAGCTATGCACTGGTGTTGCTGGATTTGATGTTGCCGGGAATTACAGGAGAAGCAGTTCTGGAGGAAATACGGAAAAAGGGAAATCTTCCGGTTATTGTTTTGACTGCGAAAGATAGCTTGGATGAAAAGGTAAAGGTTTTAACTAGTGGGGCAGATGATTATATAACGAAACCTTTTGAAATCAGAGAGGTACTGGCAAGAATTCAGGTACAGCTTCGTCATACAGAAGAAAAGGAAATAAAAGAATCTAACCTTTCGTTCAGAGAGATGGTATTGAACAAAGCTACTTTTCAGGTCAGCATTGGTGGAAAAATACTTCCTAAGATAACAAGACAGGAGTTTGCGATTTTAGAATTACTGCTCAGAAATCCGAAGCAGGTTTTCAGTAAAGAGGACATTTTTGAATATGCGTGGGACGAACCATATATGGGTGAAACAAAAACTCTGGATGTACATATAAGCAATATTCGTAAAAAGATAAAAACAGTTACATCTGAGGAATATATTGAAACAGTCTGGGGAATCGGTTATCGTCTTCATCTATAATCTTTACTCTTTTTTTACTATTTATTTGCGTTTGATTAGGATTATTCCTTTATGATAAATGCAGATAAGAAAAAGGAGATGAAAAACTTGAGCGAAATGTTATTGGAAACAAGAAATTTGACTAAGCAATATGGACACCATAAAGCTGTGGACAGTGTCAATATGCATATTAAAAAAGGTGCTATTTATGGTTTTATCGGTCGGAATGGAGCTGGGAAGACAACTTGTCTGAAGATGATCAGTGGACTTTCCAAGCCAACTTGCGGAGAAATCGAGATGTTCGGATACAAGGGAAAGGATTTGCAAAAAGTTCGATCACGGATAGGATGTCTGATTGAGGCACCGGGACTTTATGGAAATATGACTGCATATGAAAATCTGAATATCAAATGCAAGCTGTTTGGAATAAAGAAAAAAAGTTATATTGAAGAAATATTGAGAATTATCGGTCTGGAGGATGTGGGAAAGAAAAAAACAAAACATTTTTCACTTGGAATGAAACAGCGTTTGGGAATTGGTCTTGCTTTGGTTGGAGAACCAGATTTATTAGTTCTTGATGAGCCAATCAATGGATTGGATCCACAGGGTATTGCAGAGATCCGGGATACGATTCAGAGACTTCAGAAAGAGAAGAATATGACAATATGCATTTCCAGTCATATTCTTGAGGAATTATCGAAGATTGCTACTGATTATGGAATTATTCATAATGGAAGTTTATTACAGGAAATTACAAGAGAAGAATTAATAAGAAGATGCAGTGAACGGATAGAGTTGACATTGGATCATCCGAAACAGGCGATTCCGGTGCTGGATTCTATGGGATTTACCAACTATCAGGTAACAGATAAAGAGCATATTCATATTTTTGAACGATTGAATGAAAGTGCAGCGTTGAATATGGAACTTGCAAAGACAGGAATTCCGGTAAAAGGGATTTCCATAACCAGTGAAGAACTGGAAACTTATTTTCTGAATCTGACGGGAGGTGTGGATCATGCTTAATATAATAAAAATGGATTTATACCGGATGCTTAAAACCAAAAGTATGTATGTAATATGGATCGTACTGGCAGCAATATTATTGATTACAACATCTTTATGCAAGACGGATTATGAGCTTTTGACTGAAAAGGATGCCATGAAACAGGAGCAGGTTACTGAACCTACTGTGGATAATATTAATGTGGGAATGATGGTAACGCTGCCTACGGAGCCGGGAGAAAAGGTGACGGTATATGATATCTTTTTTGCCAATTCCCAAGGAAAATTGTATGCACTGCTTTTGGTGATTTTTACTGTTCTGTTTTCAACAGCGGATATCAGTAGCGGATATATTAAGAATATAGGAGGTCAGGTTAGAAATAGAGGAACTCTGATTTTTTCCAGGGCAATTGCTTTGGCTGTCTTTACGGTACTGACAATGACCGGGGCATTCTTATTTCAGGCAGCGGCGAATGGTATTGTTTTCGGGGAATTGGAATGGGGAAATACAAAGGCAATTTTATCTTATTTTGTGACTGAACTGGCTCTTCATTATGCACTTGTGCTGATTTGTATGGCGATTGCAATTATTTTGAAAAATAATGTAATCAGCATGGTCATTGCTGTCTGTCTTAGCATGAATGTAATGACCATTGTGTATGGGGTGATTAATAGTGCTATTCAAAAAATAGGAATTCAGAATTTTCAGATTTATAAGTATACGATAACAGGAAAATTATCACTGCTTCCTATGAATCCGAGTGGAAATGAGTGTTTGGCGGCATTTGGTGTGGCAATAGTGTTCATCGTTATGATGATATCAGTAAGCAGCGTTGTTTTTCAAAAGAGGGATATTTAACGGATGTATATCGTAATTGGGATATTAGCAGGAATTATTATCTTACAATTTATTATTATGTGGAAATACCAGCGGCAGGTGAAAGACATCTGCCGCCAATTGGCGTTTATGATGAAACATGACAGTAACATGTTGATTAACCATGAATTTGATGTGGGTGGAATAGGAAAGCTTTCTGACAAGTTGAATGAGCTTATGGAACTGCGAAGAAAAGAGAAGCAGCATTATCAGGAGAAAGAAGCTCTGATTGCGGACACTTATACAAATCTTTCTCATGATATCCGCACACCACTGACATCTTTGGACGGATATTTCCAGCTAATGGAAGAATGTGAAAATATAGAGGATCAGAAACGTTATTTAAGCATTATCCACGAAAGAATTCATAGTCTGAATGAAATGTTGGAAGAACTTTTTATGTTTACAAAGTTAAAAAACGAATCTTACAGTTTGGAATTGACATTGTGCTGTATGAACCGGATTTTGAAAGAAACAGTTTTTTCGTACTATGATGAATGGGTAAGAATGGAAATTCAGCCAGATATTCAGATTACGGAAGAACATTTGTATATACATGGAAACAGGCAGGGACTCCGCCGTGTTATCCAGAATGCGATAAAAAATGGGCTGGATCATGGAGAAAAGAAGATTAGCATTGTGTTGGAACGTGATCAAAATCAGGCGGTGCTTAGAATCAGCAATCAGGTTACACATCCAGAACAGATTAATATAGATCAGGTATTTGAGCGATTTTATAAAGCAGATGTTGCCAGAAGTAAAACATCTACTGGATTGGGACTATCTATTGCAAAGGAGTTGGTTAGTCGGATGGATGGAGAGATTGAAGCAAAGATAGAGAAAGAAGAGTTTATTGTTGAAATGAACTTTCCGATTGTAACCGATGCTAAATAGTATTTTGCGACGTAGAGGTGGCGCCGATGACGGCTTATGAGATCATTTCGATTTTCATTGGGATATTAGCATTGCTGATGTCCTTTGGTAGCTTGATTGTAGCGTAGCTTGCCTTTCTCGATAAGAGAAACAAGCGAAAATAAAAATGCCTATCTTGTCTGATCCACAGGATAGGCGGTGTCCTTAAGGACATTCATTAACCTAAACTCGGAGCATCCACCTTTGGAGTGGGTGCTTTCTGTTTAATTAGATATTATCATCTTATGTTTGATAATTCACGAGGTTTCACTAATTTGGATAATTTTTTACAGTAAGGCGGTCAGTGCCTTTTTTGACAACCATATTGTCATCAAGCAGATGCTGCTTGATTTCTTCGATATTTTCATTGATATGCTGCAAACTGTCAGCATACTCTTCTTCTGAATATTCATCTTTAGCATTTAGCATATTTTCACGAATTTCCAAAGCTTTCATATAGGTACAGAGTTTTTTATTGATGAGGTTGTTCTTAAAGGACAGCTTAACAGTAGCAGGTTTGAAATTGCCCTCATCGTCCTTATCTGCCTCAAATTTCATATCAATCTGGTCATCCAGTTTAAACAGTAATGATAATACATCAGAAACTGTTTCTATATCAAAATCCATGAAAATGTTAATGCTGATGCCTAGCGCATTGGCAATCTTTAAAAGCTGGTCAGGTTTTGGATTACGGATTCCATATTCATGATCTGCGTCACAGCCACGCATCACTTCTGGTGGAGCTTGGATTTCAGCCATTGGCAATAGCAGAGCGGCTGGGACATGAAAGGATAGAAACAACATTAAATACTTATTCACATTTATATCCGAATAAGCAGGCAGAACTGGCAGATAGACTAGAACTGGAGAATGAGGAGGACGAGTTATGAGCGGAGTACACAAACATCCAACAATCAGCTTTCGAGTATCGGACAGAGAGCGGGAAATGATTGAAGCCAAGATACTTGCAAGCGGTATGCAGAAGAAAGATTATTTTGTACGTTCCTGCATTTATAACAGAATATGTGTTGTAGGAAAGAAAGAGGTCATCTACCAACTTGTTGAGGAACTGCAGAATATGCAGACAAATCTCTCAGAACTGGTAAAACAACTGGAACAGCAGGAGGTAACACTTACTGCTGATGGATTGGAAGATATGCGAAATGACTGTATGGATATGTTACAGGCGATTATTGCAATGTTGGATGGTGCCAAGTATCTCTGGCAGAGAGTACAGATTGATAAAGAAAAAAGTCCTGACAGCGGCAACTGTTAGGACTTGCACTTACGATGGAAGATTTTGATTTTGAAAAGAACACAGTCAGAATAAATAAATCGTATCAGCGGCTACAGGGGCAGGATGTTATTACAACTCCGAAAACACCTAAGAGCAACAGGACAATCAAGCTGCCGAAGTTCCTTGCAGAGGAAATGCAGGAATATTTTGCAATGTTATATGACCAGACACCAACAGACAGGATTTTTCTGGTGACAAAGAGCTTTCTTTATCATGAAATGGAGCGTGGATGCAAATTATCCGGTGTGAAGAAAATCAGAATCCATGATCTAAGGCATTCGCACAGTTCGCATCTGATCGACCTCGGGTTTTCCGCAGTTGCAATAGCTGACAGGGTTGGTCATGAGAGCATTGATATCACATATCGTTATTCACATCTGTTTCCGTCAAAGCAGGTGGCAATGACGGACAGACTTGATGCTGTCAATGCAAGCTTTGAGGATTGTGAAGAGCAGGATGATGATGTAGAAATCATGCAGACAGAGGAAACTGCACCTATATGAAAGATTACCTTCCAAGAATTGTGCAGAAGATCAGTTATAGAAGTGTACAGGATTTTTTAAAGGATTTTAAGGCTTCTCAAACTGAGTATAGTCAGTATAGAACTGCAATAGAAAAATGGAAGAAAGGAACAGGAAAAGAGCCAGTAGCACATGGTATTAGGGCGAAGCTGGCAGAAAAGAAACAAGAAATACAGAATGAACAGAAAAATAAACAGCATACCCGTAGTCAGAACAAAGATCGGGGAGCAAGATAGGAGGACAATCATGGAGAAACACATTATGGGAGAAAATGGAATCAGTTATACTTTAGGAGAGGACGGTCTGTATTATCCAGATCTGTACCTTCCAGAAGAGACAGAGTATCTGATTGGAAAGTATGGAATATTGAGAAAAACATATTTGCAGGAGCATCGGAAGGGACTATATCTGGAGTTGGTACTTGCTGGAAAGTTAAATGAGCATCTGTATCAGATTGATGAGGATTGTAATCAGATGATGGACAGACTGGTAGAGCAGATGAAAGAAAGGCAAGGCGTGACGGAAGAACTGAAGATGCAGGATCAGATGGCATGGGTTGGGAAAATGAATAATATCCGGACTTGTGCGGAGGAGATAATTTTAAATATGTTTGCATGGAAATAAGCTTTCATAAAATCAGGATAATCATATTTAATCCTTCATTTACACGAGTAAATATATATAATCTAAAAAAGCTGATTTGTTGACTTGCATATAAAGGTATGGTAAAATATTTAATAAGTATAAGTTCGAATGATAAGGATTATCCTTAACATACTATAATAGAAGGGAGTCATAATAATGAATGAAAAAGAGTTATTGTTTGAAGAAGTAAGCGAAAATGAATTATTTGCTGATTATACAGCAGATTGTTCTGGGGGAAGATCTGATTGTTGTACAAGAGTGTGTACAAGAAATGATTATGTTTCAACAGAAGAGGCATGGGGCGAGTTCTTAAATGTTGAAGGTGGCGTTATCCAGTACTAATTAATAAATTATAGGCGTAAAAGGTCTGATCTTGCTTTCATGCATATCAGACCTTTTTTGGTATAGAGATGAAGATTAATGTTGTTGAGTTAAAATTGTACAAATCATATGATTACTTCCTATTAGGAACACTGTAAATACAAGGCTTTTCGGAGCTTGCAAACCAGAAAAAATAATATTTGATCTATCACATTACGCAAAAAGCCGTCCGGCATGAGAAACGGGCGGCTTTTTTGCGTGGATAGACGGAAAGGAGGCACAAAAATAACTACAAAATTTTAGCGTTCAAATTTGTGCAACTTTAACGAAAAGGAGGATCGTAAATGGCCGATGAAAAACTGAATACTGGCCCTGCGGAGAATATTTCCCCGGAGGCCGCCGAGCCTATCGCCACACCCGAACAGGCCGCAGCATCTGAACCCCAGCAGGAACAGACCGGGCCTGCCATACCTGAGCCCGGCGATGTGGTTGTGTCCTTTGACAAAATCAATGAGCTTATGGCGGAAAAGAGACAGAACGCCCGCGCCGAAGTCGAAAAGGCGGAAACGCCCGAAACGCCGCAACCCGCCAATACGGAGGAGCCGAAAAAGCCGCGCCGTGGCCGTCCGCCGAAAGCAGAAAAGGCCGCGACTGAAAATCAGAAAGCGGAGAAATCGGCTTGGGCCCGCAAGGGCCGCCCACCCAAGGCGGATAAGGCGGCCCCTGACAAGCCCAAGCCGTCCAAACGAGACAAAGTGTCCCGAAGTGATGGAAAGGCCCCGGATGCCAAGGAGCCCGTTAAGCCCGCACAAGATACGGCACCGAAGGAAACTGCTGCTGCGGAACAGACGGCTCCCGAGCCGACCACACCGCCCCGCCCGGTTGAGGAAGGCAAGCTGGTTTATCTGAAACTTTCCGAGGTTCATCCGTTTCACACATTCCGTCCGCACCCCTTTAAGGTACGGGACGATGCGAAGATGCAGGAAATCGTTGCTTCTATCCGCGTAAACGGTGTAATGGTTCCCGGTCTTGCCCGCCCGGAGAAAGACGGAAACGGCTATGAAATTGTAGCGGGCCATCGCCGTACCCACGGCAGTGAGCTGGCTGGACTGGAGGAAATGCCCTTTATCGTCCGTGAAATGACCGACCACGAAGCGGTACAGGCCATGAAGGACAGCAACAAGCAGCGTGACGGAATGCTCCCCAGCGAGTTGGCCGCGCTGCTGGAACTCGAGGTTGAGGACATCAAGCATCAGGGCGGGCGGCTGAAAGGCGTTGCGGAAGGCGATGTCGGGAAACGCTCGGTTGAGATTGTAGGTGAGGCGCATGAAATGAACTATAAAAAGGTCATGCGCTACTTGCGGCTCAACTCCCTTGTGCCGGAGCTTCTGGATAAGGTAGATGATAAAAAGATGGGCTTCATGCCTGCCGTGGAGCTTTCCTACATCAAACCGAAAAATCAGAGGCTTATTGCTGTTTCCATTGACGGGGAGCAGGCTTCGCCCTCGCTGGCCCAGGCCAAACGGCTCCGGGAGCTGGATAAGGAAGGCAAGCTCAACGGCGATGTCATTGACGGTATCTTATCAGAACAGAAAAAGGAGGATCGAGGCGTGATTATTTCTACTGCGGAACTGGAAAAGTATTTTGGCAAGGAGGTCACTCCCGCCAAAATGAAAGAACAGATTATGTCCCTGCTGGATGACTGGAAAGAAAAACAGCCGCCGGAGCTGGCAAAAGCCCCGAAAAAGCAGGAACTTGACAAGTAACAACTTCGAGACACTTTGTCCCGAGGGCCCCGCCCTCGCGCAGAGGCTCTGGTGGTATATATCCCCCGTCGCCGCCTGTTTTTTAGTACAGCCGGGAGTGGGCCGTCAAGGGTGCAGCGCACCGCCATTTTCGGCGGCTCGCCCTTGACGGTCTGCCCCGGCTGTGCTATTTCCCCGGCAAGCGGCGGGGGTATATCCTCCAGAGCCGCCCCCTTTCCCTGGATAGGGAAAGGGCGTGGGGTTTGGGTTGAACTTTCTTATTAAAATATCGGAGGTATGAACGATGAAACGACCCCTTGCTTATATCACCGCTGCATGGCTCGGCGGCGATAGCGAAAACGCAGAACTGGCGGCGCAGTATTGCCGCACCGTGTATGAGGCAGGCTTTTCTCCTATTTGTCCGCCTTTGTACTTGCCCCTGTTTCTCAATGATGCTGTTCCCGAGGAGCATAAAAGCGGCATCGACATGAGCCGTGACCTGCTCCGCCGTTCTCATGTGCTGGTTGTTTGCGGGCACAGTATGACCGAAGCCATGAAAAATGATATTGCCGTGGCCCAGCGGCTGGGAATTACGGCAACAACCCTTGAGGGCATCCTGACCGTCAAGGGACAGGGCCGCCGCTGATGGCGACCCTGTTTGAAGCCTACGTAACCAACGCGGGGAAGTACAGCGAGGGCCAGCTTGTGGGTGAAACACTGAAATTTCCCACAACCGCCCAGGAGGTGGAGGCTCTCTTGAAACGGATCGGCGTGGATGGCGTCCGCTATCAGGAAATTTTTATTACCTCTTTCGATGGGGATGTGCTGGGGCTCTATGACCATTTGAGCGAGTATGAAAATCTGGACGAGCTTAATCATCTGGCCTGCCTGCTTTCCGAGCTTACCTCATCGGAGCTGGAAACACTGGAGGCCGTCCTCGACAGCGGCGATCACTGTTCTTCGGTGCGGGACATCATCAATCTGACACAAAATCTGGACTGTTACGGCTTTTACCCCGGCGTATCCGATGAGGAAACGCTGGGGCGCATTTATGTGGACGATCTGGAAATGTTGGATGTGCCGGATCAGGTAAAACCGTATTTCGATTATGAGGCGTATGGCCGGGATGCCTGCATCCACGAAAACGGCCATTTTGCCCCGGGCGGCTATGTTGTCAAAGAAAGCGATCATTTCGTGGAAGCGTATCACGGCTTGCAGGATATTCCCAAGGAGCATAAGGTGTTCTCTTTCCCGAAGCTCTCTATCCGGGAGCAAATGGCCGCCTATCAGGAAATCATAGACGGTTCTTCGCTGGAGGGCTACCGTCAAATGCAGAAAAAAGACCGTGGGGATCGGTGACGGTACTTCGAGACAAATTGTCCCAAGGAAGGAGGCGGTGTAACTGATTGATGAAGATATTTCCCGGCGCACGATAGCCATATCCGTAAAAACAACCAAGCTGACGGCGCGGGGACTGGCGTATGTGCTGGGTATGGTGGGGCGGAAGATCCGCAAGGCATACCGTGGGCGGCAAACACCACACGGCAAGCAAAGTGTGCGAAAGCTCATGGCACACGGTACATCCACAAACAGCATCGAGCTATCCGGGGATGCCAAGTCCTTTGACCGTGTGGCCCGGAAATGGAATGTAGACTATGCGTTCTATAAAACCGGGCCGGACAAATACCTGTTGTTTTTCAAGGCTGGACAGGCAGACGCAATGACCGCCTGCTTTTCCGAGTATTCCCGGAAGGTGTTAAGCAAAGCAAAATCGAACCGAGTTCCCATCCGAGAACAACTGCAACAGGCGGCGGATCAGCTTTCCAAAGAAAAGCCGAAACAGAAAGAACATGCAAAGGAGGTGGCCCATGAGGACAGATAAGATTAGAAAATATCTCATTCTGAACATTCCCTATCTGTTCATCCTGTGGGCGTTCCTCAAGCTGGGAACGGCCTACCGGCTGGCGGCGGGTAACGATTTTGCACATAAGCTCATCGGGCTGGGCCAGACGATTGGCCCGGCCTTTGCTGACTTTGCACCCGGTCTTGCCCCGCTGGATTGGCTTGTCGGCATTGTGGGCGCAATCGTTTTCCGGCTGCTGATCTATTTCAAAAGCAAGAACGCCAAGAAGTTCCGGCGGGATGCAGAATACGGCAGCGCCCGGTGGGGAACGGAAAAAGACATCAAACCGTTTGTCGATCCGAAGTTTGAAAACAACATGATTTTGACCGGGACGGAGTTTCTCACGATGAATACCCGCCCGAAAATTCCCGCAAATGCCCGAAATCTGAATTGCTGTATTATCGGCTCGTCCGGCTCCGGCAAAACCCGCTTCTGGCTCACGCCCCAGCTTTTACAGGCTCATTCCTCTTATGTGGTGGTCGATCCCAAAGGCGGTGTGCTGGGACAGGTCGGGGGTTTCCTGCAAAAACGCGGGTACAAAATCAAGGTATTCAACAGCATAGATTTTTCAAAATCCATGCACTATAATCCGCTGGCGTATATCCGCAATGAGGCCGATATTCTGAAATTCGTGGATGCTCTGATTTCCAACACAAAGGGCGAAGGCAAGGAAGGCGATCCATTCTGGACGAAATCGGAAACGCTTTTGTACTGCGCCCTGATTGCCTACATCATTTTCGAGGGGCCTGCCGAGGATCGGAACATGAACACCCTTGTGGATATGATTTCTGGCATGGAGGTCAAGGAGGATGACGAGGATTTTATGAACGCGGTGGACTATATGTTTGCCGGGCTCGAAAAGCGCAAGCCGGATTGCTTCGCGGTCAAACAGTATAAAAAGTACAAATTGGCCAGCGGCAAGACGGCAAAAAGCATTTTGATTTCCTGCGGTGCGCGACTGGCTCCCTTTGACATCCCGCAGCTTCGTGAGGTCATGGCCTATGACGAATTGGAGCTTGACCGCATCGGAGATCGGAAAACGGCGGTATTCTTCATCATTTCCGATACCACGCAGACTTACAACTTTTTAGTGGCGCTGGCATTTTCGCAGATGTTCAACCTCCTGTGTGAACGGGCGGACAATGTTCACGGTGGCCGCCTGCCGCACCATGTACGGGTGCTGTGGGACGAAGCAGCCAACACGGGACAGGTGCCCCAGCTCGAAAAGCTGGTCGCGGTCATCCGCTCCCGCGAGGTGAGTCTGTGCCTGTTGTATCAGCAGTTGGCACAGTGCAAGGCCATTTACGATAAACACGCCGAGACAATCCTCGGCAACATGGACAGCGTGGTGTTCCTTGGTGGCCGCGAAGCCAGCACCATCAAGGAAATATCCGAGAACTGGTTGGGAAAAGCCACAATCAGTATGCAGACCGACAGCCGCTCCCGTGGCCAGTCGGAAAGCTACAGTCAAAATACCCAGCGGCTGGGCCGGGAACTAATGACCCCAGCCGAACTTGCAACCATGCCGGGAGACAAATGTATTTTGCAGCTTCGGGGCCTGCCCCCGTTCTTCTCTCCCAAGTATGATCTGAAACAGCATCCGAACTACCGTTATACGGCGGAGGCCGATAAACAGAAAAACGCTTTTGACCTCGACAGGCTCATTAACCGCCGCAGGCGGCCCGGGCTGAACGAGGCGTGTACGATGTATGAGGTGGCTGTGCCGGACGATGCACTCACGGAAGAGGACGAGGACATCCTCAACTATGATGACATCGACGATCCAGACGCCTTTGCATAAACGCTTCGAGACAAAGTGTCCCGAAGTTTGTAACCTGCCGCCTGTATGGGCGGCTTTTTTGTTACCGGGAAAATCCCGGAGAAATGGAGGCTTATATGGCATTTTTCTCATCTGCAATCGACACTTTACAGACCCTCGTTATTGCTCTCGGCGCTGGCCTTGGCGTGTGGGGCGTGGTCAATCTGCTGGAGGGCTACGGCTCGGATAACGCAGCGGCCAAAAGCCAGGGCATCAAGCAGCTCATGGCGGGCGGCGGCATCATCGTGCTGGGCACGACCCTGATCCCTCTGCTGTCTACCCTGTTTTAAGGGCAGCTGCCGATGGGTATTCTCACCGAATGGATCACGGAATGGCTCAAAGGGCTTTTGATCGAGGGCATCATGGGCAACCTCACGGGGCTTTTTGATACGGTCAATACCCGTGTCGGAGAGATTGCGGTGCAAGTGGGAACCACCCCGGCGGCATGGAACGCCGGGGTGTTCTCCCTGATCCGGCAGCTTTCTGAAACGGTGATACTGCCGATTGCCGGTCTGATCCTCACCTTTGTTGCCACCTATGAGCTGATCCAGATGATACTGGAAAAGAACAATATGCACGAGTTCGACGTGGCGAATATCTACAAATGGGTATTCAAAACCACTTGTGCCATCCTGATCCTGTCCAACACGTTCAATATCGTCATGGCGGTCTTTGACGTGTCTCAAAGCGTGATTGCAAGCGCGGCGGGCATTGTCACAGGCGCAACCAACATCACGCCGGATATGCTGGCCGATCTGGAAATGACCCTTGAAACGATGGAGCTTGGCCCTCTGCTGGGCCTGTTCCTGCAATCGTTCCTCATTAAGTTTACCATGCTGGCGCTGAACATTTTTATTTTCGTGATCGTCTATGGCCGCATGATCGAGATATATCTGCTGACCAGTTTAGCCCCCATCCCCGTGGCGACGCTCTCCAACCGGGAGCTTGGCACGATGGGCCAGAATTATCTGCGCTCCCTGTTTGCCGTGGGCTTTCAGGGTATGCTGATCCTTGTCTGCGTTGCCATCTATGCGGTGCTCATTCAGGGGATCGCCACAGGCGGAGATCCCATCGGCGCGATTTGGGGCTGTATCGGCTATACGGTGCTTTTGTGCTTCATGCTGATGAAAACCGGGACGATCTCCAAAAGCATCTTCAGCGCCCATTGAGAAAGGAAAGGTGATCTTATCGCTGATACCGCCGCTTCTGGTCACGGTGGCCAGAGGCTGATCCCGGAGGGGTTGCACCTCTCCGACGGCATT
>OHTZ01000792.1_pt1 | contig 18387 bp, 15 predicted proteins | sample 1579011 | NCBI WGS metagenome assembly OHTZ01 (sample SAMEA3879603, study PRJEB24766) | human gut metagenome | biome: human-associated habitat; feature: feces | place: USA | collected 1985/1987
CCATTTAATGAAGATTGAATGATTAAGCCTTGGGTGTGTAGTTGGTGTTTAGGCACCTGAATTGGTATAATTAGTTTATTTTGATTTGGGTTTAGTTTGCCGAACTTATTATTAGTATTGCTAGTTGCATACTATAACGACTTAATTAAAGATATTATGATATTATTAAAAGATCTATTTAATAAGCTAATAGATTTGATTTATAAAGTCATTAACTAACAATTATATATTTTATAGAAAATGAACAAATTAACTAACGAACAGTACAATTATTTAAGCCAATTTGAAGATAGAATGCGATGCGCTCTTCATTCTAATTACTGCCGAAATATTCAGCGTAATGATTTATTAACAATTAAAGAGATATATGAGTCTCTTATTGGCACTACTTATAAGATGTCTATGAGTTGCTCTACTTGTATGTTGAATCTAATGAAGAGAATTGCAGTGCCTTATTTTGAATATCAAAACGAATTAGCAAATGGAACAGTTACCAAAGAAAGTGGGGAGACCGAAAAAGGAAGAAGTACCACAAGAACAAATAGACGAAAAAAAGACTAGATACTTATATGCTGCAAAGCTATTTAATAAAGGCTGATCCAGAAATAAAGTAAGCGAAGAATTACAAGCTAAATATAATGTTAGTCAATCAACAGCTGCTCGATATATTGGTGAAGCCTATAAAATAATTGCAGATAAGAATGATAATCTTATTAAGAATCTACGTCATATACAATTAACAAGATTGGAGACATTATTAGATATGGCACTCGCTAAAGGTGATATTAGATCTGCAAATGAGGTTATTAAAACTATAAATTCAATGTTTGGATTAAATACACCTGAAATACAAGTTAATATACAAAATAACGAATGCCAGTTTAAATTTGGAGATCCTATTTTAAATGACAAAGATATATAAAGGATACAGTCCATTCGTTTATCAGTTTAAAGTACATACTGCTATGAACGAATCGTATAGATCAGGTAAAGTATATACAATTAAAGCTAAACGACAAGTTGGTAAATCTTTACTTGCCGAAAATGAACTTTTAAGATTTGCAATAAATTATCCAGGTACAGTTAATTGTATAGTTGAACCTACTTTAGGGCAATCTAGAAAGGTATTTAAGGAAATAGTTAATGCAACAATAGACTCTGACATTATAAAGAGAAAGAATGAAACTCTTTTGGAATTAGAGTTTACTAATAATAGCTCGATACTCTTTAGATCTGGAGAACAGATGGATTCTTTACGAGGATTCTCAGTAAGTGGATTACTTGTATTAGATGAGGCTGCTTATTTAAAAGATGAAGTATTTGAGATTATAAAGCCTACTACAGACGTATGATCTGCTCCAATCTTAATAATCAGTACACCTAGATTTAGAGAGGGATTCTTTTATGAATGCTTTATAAAAGGACAAGATCCAAAATATGAAAAGTTTTATAAATCATTTGATTGAGCATTAGAAGATACATCTATGCTGCTTGATAAAGAGAAGCTGGAAATGTATCGATTAACTACTTCCAAAAATAAATTTAAGACTGAATATCTTGGAGAATTTGCAGACGATGATGGATGTCTATTTAATAACATATCAGAATGTATATTAAGTGAAAAACCTTCATATACAAACCTTTATATAGGAGTAGACTGAGCAACTGGAAGTGGCAAAGACTATACTTGCGTCACTGCTTTAAATGAAAAAGGCCAAATGGTATTTATTAAATATTTTAACGACAAAACTCCAACGGAACAGGTTGATATACTGACATCTATATTCTCTGAATATCAAGATGTTATAAAGACAGTACAAGTTGAACAGAATTCAATTGGTAGTGTTTTTTATGATCTTCTTATTAAGAAGAATCCTAAAATACATATAGTTAAGTTTTTAACTACTAATTCTTCTAAAGCTAACCTTGTTAATAAGCTACAAGCTGCATTAGAGAATGGTAAAATTGGATTATTAAAAGATGATAAACTTTTAAATGAGTTGAGGTTATATGAAGCTAGTTACAATCCGAGAACTGGAAATGTAACATATAACGCACCATCTGGATTTAATGACGATACAGTGATTAGTCTTATGTTGGCATACGACTCTTTAAATAACACTAAAGGTAAATATAACTTAAAATTTAAATAATATGAATGTAGCAACAAAATGGGAAGAAGTCTCTTTAAAGAAATATGAGGAATTAATGCAATTTATTAAAGAAAACGTTAAGATGACTGATTTAGATAGAAGTATTGAAATATATGCTATTTTATCTGATAATAGAGATGAGGCTAGAGAAGAATTATTAAATATGCCTGTAGATAATCTTGGTAAAGAGCTTTCTAAAGTGCAGTTTATTATTAATAAATACAAGAGTAAAATTCCCGATACAGAATATACGATAGATGGAAATAAATATACAGTACAGTTGAATCTTAAAAGTATGACTGCTGCTCAGTATATTGACTTTCAAAATTTCTATAAAGATTATGAACATAACATTAAATATATATTTTTATGCTTTTTAATACCAAAAGGTAAGAAATATGGAGAAGATTATGATGTAATGGAATTAGCAGATTCTTTATATGATAAAATTCCAGTAACTATTGTAACAGATATAATGATTTTTTTTTGCCGCTTATTAAAAGGCTTAACAGTAGCTACCCTAATCTCTTCAATCAGGGAGATGAAGAAGATATTGAAGAAGGAGAAGGATCCAGTGAAAAAATATCAATTACGGAAAATGATCGTACAAGCGAGAACAACTCTGAGTTTAGTGCAAAATGAAATTGGATCTGTTGAATAGACAGAGTTAGTGAAACTACTCGATTAAATTGGCATCAAGTATATGATATGCAAATAAATGAGTTCTTGAATATTATATGCTATATAATAGATAAGGGTAATGAGGAAAAACGACAAATAGAAGAATGAAAGAGACGTCATTAAAATTTAAAGTTTTTATTTTTCTTATACCTAAAAGTTACAAAAAAACTTGACACTTAATAGGGAGCAAATCTCCCTATTAATGTTAGGTACTTATATCCAATAAATTATATTTTAGAAAAAATGACAAATCAAGACTTACAATTCAATAATTTGCAAGCAGTTCTAAATCAATATGGAGAACAGCTTATTTCTTTATATAGACAAAAATTGCTTCAGACTAATACAGATGCTACTGGTACATTGGGTAACACATTAAATTATATTGTTGAAACAAATGAAGGTTTATTTGAGCTTAGTTTAAGAATTCAAGATTACTGGAAATATGTTGAAGAGGGGAGAGGTCCTGGTAAATATCCTCCAATTAATGATATTAAGAATTGGATAAGAGTAAAACCAGTTACTCCAACTATTTATAATGAAAAGTTACCAACTATAGATCAACTTGCTTATTTAATTGCAAGAAAGATTCATTTAAGGGGTACCAGAGGAAAATATTTATTACAAGCTTCATTAGATGAATTATCGGTATTCGATTTATTAGATGAAGCTATTACAAAAGATTTAGAAATTCAAGTTAATAATGTATTTAAAAATTTTTAAAATATGGCAGAATTAACACCTTCAAAGTTAGGAATTAACTCTACAGGTACTTTTAAGGTTTATTATAGTGCTGGTCAAATGGCAACTAATGGTACTTATGATAACCTTTATTTATATCCTGAAGTTGCAGGTTTAAGTGGAACTATTACAGATCAAACAACTTCTGGCTGTACTATTAATATTACGAATACAGCAGCTATTACTCAAGATCAGAATGTTACTTGTTCCTTCTCAGTAAATAATGACATTACAAAACCTGCAATTGTAAATTTCCCAATAAGACTGCATAAAGATGCAGAAGGATTTTATCCAGATACAAGAACAATAACTGTACCAAATACTGGAGGAAGTTATACAGTAACTTTACAAACTAACTACGCAAATATTAAAAAATGAGATGTATCTGTTACAAGAGCAGACGCATTAGCAACAGTTACAGTATTAGATTTTGATTCATCTTATGTTAAATTTAAAATAGATGTTTCTGAAAATACGGAATGAACAGAAGATTTAACTGGAAGTATTGGTATAATTGGAATTAATACTAGTAATAGACGCATTGGTTGAAGATACTTATTTACAATTGCTAAATCAGATACACCTTCAGATTTAAATTTAATAGTTACTCCAGCTTCTGCAAATTATGATGCTGCTTTAATAGTTACAAATAAATTTTATTTAACTACTACAAAAACGGAAGAGACTATTTCATCATTTAATGTTGTATGTAGTCAAGCAAGTAATATATTAAATAATACTGAAGATAATTCTTTTATTTTAACTTTACCTGAAAACGATACAGTAAATGATTTATCATTTGATGCATCAGTAACTGCACAAACATCTGGAGGATATACAATTAAAGCAACAGTACCTATTACTCAAAGTAAAACCTACTTGACTTTACCTGTTACAAATTATGATATAAGTTATTCTCAAAGTACATTAACTATTAATGGATTAAGTTCAAATAATATTAGTGCTAGTGATGTAGTATTTGCAATTCCAGAAGATGCACAATCTTGAATAAGCTCTCCTAAATTTACATATAATAATGGAAACGCAATAATTACTTTTAATGTTACTGAAAATACTAGTTTATCAAGAAGAAATACTACAATCGGTATATCTGTAGTTAAAAATAGTAGTAGTATTATTAACTTATCTATAAATGTAAATCAAGCTGTTAAATCAGATATATCTCCGATTTGGAAAGATTATATTTGGGCTGAGGAAACCTTAGATGACTTTATAGAGTATCATTTAGATGATGGAGGAACTACAATTTATGCAGGAAAAGCATATAAGTATCCAGGTGCAGATAGAGTAGAATTCTTATTAAATAGTGTAACTGAGAATTATTTATCTAATGGAATTTCATTCCCAACTACATTAAGTACAAGCATTATGCCTAATTACTTGAAAGACTTTACTTTAGTAACCTCAACTGGAAATGAGAAGCCAATTATATTCTTTAATGACTGGTCTTATAAAGATACAGATTTAACAAGCGGATACTTCTTGAGCGATCCAATTACTGGCTTAATTGATCCAAGACAATATGTAATGGCAAGTTGGATATTACCTACTGGAGAAGGTTTAGTTAATAGGTTCTTTTATAAAGATGGAGTTCAAAATGTAATTGATGTTACTTTAAGAAGTGGTATTAATGGTTATACATTTGTTGAGAATATAACTAATCTGCAATTAGGTTGTGGAGATTATATAGTTATAGCGTTTGTAGTTTCTGGAACTATTAGTCAAAAGCAAATTAAATATACAATAGATAATACTGGAAAAGATTACGTTCTGTATTATGTAAATGCAGCTGGAGGATGGGATTCATTATTAATTGAAGGTAATGTTAAAAAGACTGATGAATTTGAATCTGAGAGCTATATAAAACGAGTATTGAGACCCTCAACAGAGTTTGCAAGAAATAAATACCTGAATACTATTACTTCCAGTTGGACTTTATATACAGGTTATTTAAATGATGAACAAGCATCTAAAATGTATAATCTGTTAGAATCTACTCAAGTATATTTACATAACCTTAAAGATAATACAATTACTCCAGTACTGATTACAGATACAAGTTGTGAGTATAAGACTTATACAAATCAAGGTAAGAATAAGTTCTATTACACAATTAATGTAGAATCATCACAAGACAATTATAGAAAATAATATGCGCAAAAATATCAAACTATTTATTGCAAATCAAGAGGTTGACTGTAGTGAGGGAATTAGTCTTCCTATGACTTATACAGTTGAGGATTTCCAAAACCCCACTATAGTCAAAAACTCTTTCAGTAAGACGATTTCTATCCCTGGAACAAAGAATAACAACAAAATATTTGGAGAAATTTATAAGTTGGATAGATTGCTTCATATTAAAGATGGTAATATATCTGGAATTTACTTTGATCCATCTAAACGAGTAGATTTCCAAATTTATAATAATAGCTATTTAGTTGAATCTGGATATATGCAATTAAATAGTATATCTATAAATAAAGCTGTAATTACCTATAATATTACTTTATATGGAGGTTTAGGTGATTTCTTCTATGGTCTTAAATATAAAGAAGACGGAGAAATTAGAACTCTTGCTGATTTACAGTACTTTATAACAGATGAAAATGGTAATTTATTACCAGAAGATGAAGAGATGAATTTCACAATTAACAAGGATTTTGTAGATAAATGTTTTAGTTATCCTAATGTAAATAACAACGCAAACACTATTTATGACTTTGTTACTTTTACTCCAGCTTATAACGGTTTATATGATAACTTTGATAATGAGACTTGTTTAATTAACACTAATGGAACAAGTTTATTCCCAACAAGCGCAACAGATTCTGGCAATACATATACTCCTTATAATGGCTATGCTTTAGCATCTTTAAATAAAGCATATACAGAATGGGAAATGAGAGATTTAAGAAGTTATATGCAAAGACCTGCAATTAAGCTTTCTAAACTTATAGAGACTATTTGCAGAAAAGAGAACTCTGGATACGATGTAATATTCGATAATTCATTCTTTAATAGTTCTAATCCTTATTGGGATAAGACTTATGTAGCTCTTCCTTTACTTGGGTCAAATTCTGATGAGGGAGAAGAGTCTATTACAGAGAATGCTCAATTACAGAAATATAATGATAAATTCTGGTGCGGATTACAACCTGGAGGAAGTACTACTTCAGTAAATACTGGTATTTTTACAGTAGCTGGAAGTACAGCTATAGTTCCAGGTGAAAATGGAGTGATTAATTTAAGTGGAATTCCTGCAAGTGCATTGTCAGATATAGATCTTCCAGTACAGCTTGTATTTAATGCAAATACCTCAACTTCTGTAAATGATCTGTATTTAAGCTATGTTTTAAATGGTAAGTTAGGAAATACTGAATATAGAAATCATCCTTATAGAACATCTGTAACATTACAATTACTTGTTTATAATGCAGATGAAAGTCCAATTGGAAGAAAACCTATAGCATATTCATCGTTATATAACTTTACAAATTCTATACAAGGTCAAAGTCCTGCAGGTCCAAATACTTGGTTTAATTATTATCCTTTAACTGATGCAAAGGTAGAGACTATATTAGGTAACTTTAAAAAGTATCAAGATAAGTTATATACGTTTACTTCACAAACAGGAGGAGGTAATGTATTTCATTTAACAGTTACAGACATTCCAAAAGTAGAAAATATATCTATTTATCTACAAGTAGCAAGAAGAACAGAGAGTCTTTATAATCAAGATGTAATGTGGGGATCAAACAATATGAGACCTGGAACTACTGGAAATTATGCAGTAGCTGGATGGTCTGAAGTATTATTTGATGATGAAAATTATTCATTAACAGCTTCTTGGGCGTCCTCTATAGCTTCAGAAACTATCATAACTAAATCTACATTACTTAGAACAGAAAACTCTCCAGCAGACTTCTTATTAAGTTACGCAAAACTATTTGGTTTATACTTTAGTAAGGATATAGATTCAAAGACAATTAGGATATATACAAGAAATAACTTCTTTAAAGACAAGATTAACGATTGGTCTGATAGAATAGACTATTCTCAAGATATAACGGTAAATCCTTTGTTATTTGATAAGAAATGGTATACAATGGCTTTAGAGACTCCAGAAACATATTATGCTAATAAATACGATAAACAGTATGATATAACTTATGGACAGCAAAGACTTGATACTGGATATAACTTTAACTCAGATAATACTGATTTATATTCAGATAACATTTATGAAAACGTTGTATCTGCAAGAGATGTAGATAAATACTTTAGAAACTTCTATAATTCAAGCAACGTATCTGTTCCTGCATTTATGAATGACAACATTACATATAGCTTATATAGAACTGTAAGTAATGAAAGAACATCATACGATCAAGATTTATATGGAGCTAACTTTATAGATGTATCTAAAACAGTAGAATGGTGAAATGTTCCAGGTAATGACATATTTGCCAAAAACTGCTTCTATTCATTAGATAATGCTGAGCAGAGCCTTGAAGAGATTGAATCTGCTTTAGTTATGTATAATGGAGATGTAGCTATGAATGATATGAATGGTAATCCAATTGAATATTGAATTACTGATGATATAGCTGAAATGGCTTTATTAAATGATGGAGAAAACTGCTTCTTATATACAGCGAGTGAAACAGATAGTTCTGGTAAAAAGATAGCTATTAAAAGAACTACTTTACCTCAGTTTGTAAGATACGTAGATTCAAGTAATTATGTAACTGCTTCATTAGATTTTGGACTTCCAAGAGAGATATATGTAGATAAAATTAAATATGATGAAGATAGTACTATTTACTACCAATTCTGGAGAGCATTCTATAATGATCAATTTGATGTAAATACCAAAAAAGTTACTTGCTATGTAAAGATGAATGATTTGGACATCAAGTATGATTTATTAAGAGAATTCTATTATTTTGATTCTGCTTATTGGATTCTTAATAAGATAGACTCTTATGACATTAATTCAGATGCAACTACAAGATGTGAGTTTATAAAGGTGCAAAATGTAACTAACTACTTATATGGAATTCCAGAATTAGGTGATTACATTATAATGACTCCAAATAATATAGAGGTTCCTTATACAGCAGGTACTACAACTATTCAGGTATCATCTAATATTCCTTGGGAACTTGGATATTATAATAGTTCAAAGATAACTGGAATAACACCTACAAGCGGAGATAAAGGAGTTACTAATGTAAACATATCATATAATGAGAACGATGACTATGATTCTTATAATTTCTATGCAAGATTCCAAAGACCTGGAGATACAACTGGATTAGGACCTGCTTGGTATTGTACACAACTTCCAGATCCTTCTAAAACAGTTAAAATCTCAGGCACTGTTAAATTAAGCAATGGAACAATTCCAGATTATAGTTTCCATATATGTGCATCTAATAGTAACTTTACTAACTGTATATATGCAACAGATTCTACTGGATACTATTCATTATATGTTCAGAAAGGAGTTCCTTTTGATTTTAAAGTTCAAGGTGAAGGTGGAACTGCAATTTATAATGAAGAGTTAACTTTAAACGAAGATACTATTAAAAACATTACTATTTAATTATGGCAGAAGAAATTAAAAAGGTTATCACAATCGATACTGCCAAAGGTTCAAAGTCGATCAAGCAGCTACGAGAAGAAGTAGCTGGCTTGACGGCTGAACTTGAAGATCTTGAAATTGGCAGTAGTGATTATTCTAAAAAACTTGAAGACTTAGTAACTGTACAGAATAAATTAACAGTAGCTACTGAGTCAATGCAAGGAAAGACTGTAAACGCAGTTAAAGCATTTGATAGTATAAATCAAGTTGCTGGTGGATTAGCTGGAGGAGTTTCGGCTGTCAGTGCTGCATTTACTTTATTTGGAAAAGATACAGAGAATCTTGAAAAAACTATGGTAAAGCTTCAAGCAGCTATAGCAATAGTTCAAGGTATTGGTGGATTAAAAGGACTTGGAGAAGGTGTACTTAATGGAGTTAAAGCATTTAAGGCATTAGCTGTTTCAATGGGTACTGCTACTACTGCAACTGGAGGTTTATCTGTAGCAATGGGAGTATTAAGAACAGCGATTATTTCAACAGGTATAGGTGCATTAGTTGTAGCTTTAGGAATGTTAGTAGATTGAGCAATTAAAGCTGCATCAAGTACCAATGACCTTAAAGATAGTATCGCTGATTTAAATGATGCTACTGATGTTTGAGGAACAAAATATGCTGATGCGAATACTCAAATAGCTGCATTAGATAGAAAAAGAGAACGAGAGTTAGCTGAAGGTAAGAAAAGTGAAATTCAAATATGAAAAGATTATGCCGATGCTATATGACAAATAGGTGCAGAACTATGATCAGATTTTGGAGAGGTACAAAAACAATACAATAAAGGATTTATACAATTACTTCAAGGTAATAAAAAGTTTAGAAAAGAGTTTAAAGCATCTAATTTAGGTAACTGGGAAGATTTTGCTTCAGCTGTACAATGAGGGTTAAAAACAAGTTCTAATTATATAGATGAGTTTAATTCTAAATTAAGTGATGAAGAAAAGACTCAATATGAAGAGTTAAAATCAACATACGAAACTTATTTAGAAAAACGAAACGCTAGTATGCAAAAATCTGCAGAACTTTATGAAAAAGTAAAGTTAATGGAGATTGCTGCAGACAGAAAGGCAAGAGAAAAAGCTATTGCTGAATATAATAAGAAAAAAGATGCATTTAAAGAACATATAAAAGAGTTATTAAAATTCATAGAAACGTTCAATAAAGAAAATAGACGAATTCTATTAACAGACGAAGCTAGAGAGGAAGAAGATATAAATGTTAAATATCAAAAACAATTAGACGCTCTAACAGAAGCTAAAAATCTTGAATTAATAACAACAGAAAAATATAATGAAAAATTAAATTTACTTAATAAAGCCTATTCTAAAGAATATGTAGATCTTTATACAGATAGATACAGGAAAGAGATTGAAGATAGAATGAACTCTCTAGAAGAATTAAGAGCAAAAGAAAATCTATTTTTCGATCAAAGACAATCTGAATTAGATACTAAGTATAATAAAACTTATACTCATAATGCTGGATTAGGTAATACATTTAAAACAGCAGGAGATATAAAAAATGAACGAAAAGATAGAATTGATAGAGCTAATGACACTCTTGGTTTAAAATTAGATTTTTTTGAGAGAGATAATAAACGTATAGATCAATTACAAAAAACTTTAAAAGAATCATTTGATAATGGTTTAATAACTCAAGAAGAATATAATAACGAGTATGCAAGATTAAATGCAGAAAGAGAAGCTAATGATACTGCAGCTAAAAATGCTATAGTTGCTAATAGCGAGGAAATTAAACAAGCTAAAAAAGATGAAATTAAAGATATTGTAGCGGCAGTACAAGGAAGTTTCTCAGCATTAGGTACTTTAGGAGACGCTATTGCCGAAACTTATAAATTTGAAGCTAATAACTCAAAGAAATCTTTAAAGGAAAGAGAGGCGGCTTTAGATAATTACAAAACTATAGCAAAAATATCTACTGTATTTAATACTGCTTCTGCAGCTATGAGTGCATATAATTCTATGGCAGGAATTCCTGTAGTTGGACCTGTACTTGGTGGTATAGCTGCAGCTGCTGCAATTGCTATGGGTATCTTGCAGATTAAAAATATTGATAATGAAGAGCTTAGTAACACTTCAGGAGCTTCTACATCAGCACCATCTGCATTAAATACAATGCCAGTTGAATATACTCGGAACTTACTTGGAGATAAAGAAACAGACCAACTTAACAATCCAATTAAATGTTATGTTGTTGAATCTGACATTACAAATGCACAGACTAAAGTGGCAGTTACTGAGTCTAATGCAAGTTTCTAAAGTGAGTAAATTATTGACAGCCTACTATGTAAGTTACTGTAAATCAGTGCTTATATAGTAGTGCAATGTCAAAATTTTATTTATCTTAGATACCTGTGTGAGTAAAAAACTTGACAGTTATATTCTATATAAATATAATTTATTAAAAGATTGTAAAAAATATTACATTTTTCTAACTAACTATATATTAATAAAAAATGGAAAATATGTATAACGAACTGCCACTATATCAAGCAGTAATAACTGACGATTTTGATGGCATAGAATATGTAGCTTTAACATCAAAGCCAGCTACTCAAGTAAACTGGGTTGCATTTAATAACTCTTTGAAATTCTCTATGGATGAAGATCAACATATTGTAACTTCTTGTTTAATGGTATGTGATATGCCAATTTTTAGACGAGACGACAATTTGGGAGAATATTATATCCAATATGATAAAGAGACTTTAAGAGTAATGGCTGAGAAGATGATGAGGGATAAGAGAACTGATGCTGTTAATATAGAGCATTTAGAAGATTCTTCGATTCCTGGAATTGTACTACAAGAACTTTACATTAAAGATGAGAAACGAGGAATTTCTCCAATAGAATTCAAAGATGTGCCCGATGGTTCTTTATTTGTAACTTACAAAATAAATAATCCTATTATTTGGGATGCTATTAAAGCAGGAAAGTTTAAAGGCTTCTCTATTGAAGGCTTATTTACTTTAGAACGTAAGGATGATGAATATACAGAACTTAAAGAGATACAAAGAATGTTGAAGAAGATAAAACGAATTAAAAAGTAAACTATGAGCAAATTCACTAAAATCAAATTAGAGCTTGCCAAAATGTTGGCAAAATTCAGTGACATCAAAACTGACAAAGCCGTCTTAACTTGGGATTCTGACGAAGATCTTAAAGCTGGAATGGATGTTTATGTAATGGATGAGAATGGCGAATACGCTCCTGCTGCTGATGGTGATTATGTTACCGAAGATGGTAAAACTATCGTAGTTAAGGAAGGTCGCGTTGAATCAATTACTGATCCTAAAGCTGAAGTAGATCCAGAGGAAGGAATGAGCACTGTTGAGGTAGCTGCTGCTTGCGGAACTAAGAAAGTAAACGCTGCTGAGGAAGAAGTTGCAGATCCTATGGTTCAAACCGATGGTGTTAAAGAAAGTGAAACCGATGCCATTGATGCAATTCATAGAGAGATTAATGAGCTTTATGACATTGTAGACAAACTTACAAAGAAGGTTGCCGAGCTTGAAGCAAAAGGAACTGAAACAAAAGAGACTGTTGAGAAAATGAGCAAAATGAGTGCTGCTTTCTCTGCAGAAGAAGAGATTGAAACAAAGCGTACTACTCCTACAAGTGGCAATGCAGAAATAGATAGAAAGCTTAAAAACTTTATTGGTTAATAATTTAAAAATTAATAAAATATGAATCCTGTAATGACTTCTTTGACTGCTTATGTTGAGCAGCGTAGATTACCTCTTATTAAAGAGGCTGTATTAAAAGCTAAGAGTGCTAGTTTATTTAACTTACAGACTGATATCAAAACTTCAGCTGCTCTTAACTTACTTTCAACTGATGTTGAATTTGGAGATGGTCTGACTTGTGGATGGGATGAGGCTGGAACGCAGACTCTTTCACAACGAGTTCTTACGACTGGAAATATCAAGATTAATATGGCTTATTGCGACAAAGCTATGCTTAAATATTGGACTCAGTATCAGGTTCGCGTTGCTGCTGGTCAGAAAACGCTTCCTTTCGAAGAGGACTTTATTAGTAGTGTAGTTGAGAATGTTAAAGCCGCTATTGAAACCGCTATCTGGCAAGGTGATACTAGTTCTAGTACGAACAACCTTAAATATTTCGATGGTCTGTTAAAGATCTTAAAAGATGCTGATGGTACTGTTGATGTAACGATTACTGGTACTTCTGCTTACGATGACATTATGGCTGTTTATAACGCTATTCCTGAGAAAGTACTTGATGGTGCTTCTATCTTAGTAGGCGCTGATACCTTCCGTAAATTTGTACAGGAGTTAGTTGCTAAGAACTACTTCCATTATAGTGGTGAGAATCTTAACGGTGAGATTATGCTTCCTGGTTCGCAGGTTAAAGTAATCGCTGTTAATGGTCTTAACGGAACTGACAAGATCGTTGCTGGTCAGCTTGACAAGAACTTCTTCTATGGCTGCGATATGATGAATGACGAAGAGAAATTCGAAATGTGGTATTCGCAGGATTTCAGAGAATTTAGATTAGCTGTTGAATTTAACGCTGGTGTACAGATTGCATTCCCTGACGAAGTAGTATTAGGTGCTAAAGCTTAATTTCAATAGAAACGTTTAACTTTAAATAGTAATTGAAATTATGGCTTGCTTAATAACGCTTAATGGAATTACACTTGATTGCCAGCCTTCGTTAGGTGGTATCAAACGAGTTTGGATTACTCAATATTCAGATGTAAAATCTGTAGTTGTAGGTGACGACAATATGATTGAAAGTATCACTTTAGAGGGTGAAGCTCAATGGTATGAGTATCAGTTCCGTAAGGCTACTGGTTCTTTAACCTCAACTCTGAATGTTGACGAATCCGCAGGAGTTAACTATGTAAGCAATGAGTTAGCTCTTGTATTTACAAAGATGGAAACTGCTAAGAGAATTGAAATTGCAGCTTTATCGATTGGTCAGCTTGCAGTTGTTGTTGAGGATAGTAATGGTCATTACTGGTTCCTTGGTAAAGATGATTATGTAAGCGCTTCTGCAGGTACTGGTATTACTGGTACAGCAAAAGGTGATCAGAATGCTTATACTCTGACTCTCTCTACTGATTCGGATTCTTATCCTTATGAGTTGTCAGCAGAAGCTATTGCTGCAATAGTTGGATAATCAGATTAAGAGCGGGTAATTAATTTTACTCGCTCTTATTTTGTTTATAGACATTAATAATAAAAATTATATAATATGGCAATTAAATTTACAACACAACCTGTTGCAAAGAATGCAACTTTGAGAGGTTTAGATAGCCTAAGTGCTGCAGAATGCAAACTTCAGGATAAGACAGTTGAATATGTAGAAAATTCACAATACGAAATATTACCAGATGAAGGATACGATGGAATAGCAAAGGTTGACGTAACAGTAAATGTACCAATTCCAGAACCTAAATTACAGAGCAAGAATTACAACATTGTAACTAATGGAGATACAACTATTACTCCTGACGAAGGTTTTGTTGGAATTAATGGAGGTACTATTAGTGTAAACGTTCCTACTCCAGCGCCTAATTTACAAGAGAAATCTACGACTATTAGTCAGAATGGTGCTTCTAGTGTTACGCCAGATTCTGGCTATGATGGTCTTTCTAGAGTAGATATTACTGTACAAGTTCCAGAACAGACTATACAAGCTAACAAGACTGTATCTATTACAACTAATGGACAAACTATTGTATCCCCTGATCCAAATAATGATGGTATGGCTCAGGTAACTGTAGATGTTAATGTATCTGGAAGTGGAGGAGTTCCAGCTTATATTCCTAATGAGCCACAGAGTGTTACAGAAATATCTAATAGTGAGATAAATACAGTAGTTCCTATGAATTATGTAGTAAATGAATCTGTTCAAGATTTACAGGGTTCATTTTTATTAAATGCTCCAGAACTAGAATTTGTACATTTAATTACTCCTTCTAGCAATTTATTTCGTAGTATAAATTACTTCTTAGGAAGTACAAATAAAGTAAAATGGGTAACTTTATCTAATACAAGATATGTAACTGATTTTAGTCTTTCGTTTGTAGGATGTCAACAACTAGAATATTTAGGGCCTTTAGATATGACTAATGCTACTGAGGTTAACTTAATGTTGCCTACTTCTATGAGTACTGTAAATAAAACAAGATTTGGAGGTTTTTATAATCTTAGTCTTGATCTAGATTTAAGTGCATTAGATATTCCAGATGAATCTGTGTGAGCTATTTTATATAGTATCAAAGATATGACTGGAGATTCTCAACGAACTTTAAAATTCAGTTACAATACTTATAGCAATAATGAATACGATTGAAGTTCTTATACAGAATTTGCATCTACAAAGAATTGGGCATTATCTTACTAAAACTTTATAATTATGAAAATAGAAAAGACTGAAAAATTTCAAACAGTAAAACCTGACGAGAATATGGTTCTTACTAAATATAATGACGGAGATAAAATAGAGGGATATATGTCTTATAGAGCTTATATGTGTCCATTAGATACAGATCTTAGTATTTTAAAAGAAATCTCTGTTGAAAAAGATGCAGAATATCTAAAACTTAAAAAAGAAGCTATTGAAGCTGTTATTAAATCTAAAATGATAAAATAATGGAAAATCTATTACCCTATTTAAATGTACTTGAGGCAGACACTATTACAAGGGATAACGTAACCAAAGCCTTAGTAATAGATAAAGATGATAATATAGCTCTTTTAAATGGAGAAGATTTAGGAACTAATAATTATCAAGATCTGCAAAATAAGCCAGAAATAAACGAAATATCTTTAAATGGGAATCTTACTGCAAGTGAGTTAGGATTAGCATCTACTAGCGATATACCTACTAAAACTAGTCAATTGACTAATGATAGTGGGTATATTACTAGCTTAGATGGATATGCTACAGAGGAATGAGTAAATAGTCAAGGATTTGCTACTAATGAATCTGTTACTGAAGGTTTAGCTGGAAAACAAGATGAATTAGTTGAAGGTAATGGAATCAATATATCTGGAAATACTATATCTGCTGATTATAGTTCAATAGATAATAAGCCATCTTTAAATGGTAAGACTTTGGAAGCCTCAACGAACATAGTTCCAGCAATACAGGTTCAAGCAATACCTACTAAATTGACTATTGCTCCCTCTTTAGGCAATCAAACTGGACAAGCAGTTGAACTTCCTGGATATGATACAAGTACTAATGCTTCTGGTATTTTAACATCTCAAGTATTTGGTATTCTTAATGATAAGTATACTAAAGAAGAAATAGACAATATTAACAGTGCAATTAACACAGCTATTTCTAAAAAACAAGATAAATTAACAGCAGGAGCCAATATACGAATTGTAGATAACGTTATATCTGCATTTAATAATCATTTATTCTTACATTTAGATGAAAATGATACAGAACATCAAGCTTATGTATATTCTTTTATTAAGTCTAATTTAGAGTTCTATTTATTTGCTGAGATAACTTATGAAGGCAAAGTAGTAGTTCTTCCTTTAGTTGCCATTGAAAACAACGAATCATTAGATTTAAAAGGAATGTATCTTAAAGATGATTCTACAATCGTTGAGGTATCTGCAGTTTTAGTAGCTAATGGTAACATAAGTGTAAATACTTCTGAAATATCAATATCTGGAGGTAGTGGAGGAACTAGCGATTATAATCAATTAACAAATAAGCCACAGATTAATTCAGTAGAATTGTCTGGAAATAAAACCCTTGCTGATCTTGGTATTCAAGCTGCTGGAGATTATGCTACTACTTCTGATTTGGCATTAAAAGCAGATAAAAGTACAGTTGATACATTACAAGAGCAAGTAACTAGTAATACCTCTGCAATTGCTACTAAACAGGATATTCTTGTTAGTGGAGAATCAATTAGAACAATTAACAATCTTTCTTTATTAGGGGAAGGTAATATTAATGTAGGCGATGTTCCTTCTATTACAGTAGAAAATGAGCAAATACCAAATGAGACAGATTTTAATAGAGTTGCAGAAGCTGCGGCAAATAATAGAGTTGTTTTAATTAGAATTAAAACTACTGAAATGACGTTAACCTCTAATTATTGACAGTATGCCTCTTCAGAATCTCAGAGACTCTTTATTGCTTATGCAACATATTTATCAGGAACTAATAACATAACTCTGATGGCATATATTATAGAAAATCAACCAGTTATGGTAGTAACTTATGATAAAGAATTACAAGAAGAGTTAGTTTCTGGAACTAATATAAAGACAATAAATAGCCAATCTTTAGTTGGATCTGGAAACATTGATACACAAGATATTCCAACTCTTTATATTAGTAGATACAAGAATGTTTCAGATACTGACGGATTCGATAAGGTACAAAATGCAATTCTTACTAGAAAACCATTCTTAATATACTTTAGTGTGGAAGAAAGTAATATTGCTATGTTATGTGATTCTGCACTTACTTTATCTGGAGGAACTACAATTACTGCTGTATTCCATAGAGAGTATGCTCAGAATCCTACAGATCATAAGGTGTATACTGTAACTATTACTAAAAATGAACTTCCAGATGTAACTGAAATGGTTCATAACTATATTAATTATGGAACAGGTACTCAGCCTCAAATCTATACAATAACTGTGTTAACACAGGAAGAGTATAATGCTCTACCAACAAAAGATTCTAATACTCAATATTTAATAGTTGAATAATATGAACGTAAAGACCGATTTAAAGGGATTTTATGTAGGTGACAGAAAGGGTATTGCCATTTATGTTGGCAGTACCCAAATCTGGCCTGCAACGACTACAACTTCTAATAAATAGTCCTAATTATGATATTACTAAAGAATTCTAAAAATACGCAGACTTTCTATATTGCCAAAAAGACTGGAATAGAAAAAGGTCAATTACCCATTGGTAGTTATTCAAAATTAGAAGCTGATGCTTTATTTCAACCAAAAGGAGACTATATAACTGCTAATGAGTATAATAACAAGATCAACGAGCTAGAAGCAACAATACAAGAGTTACAAAGTAAGTTAGCAGATTCTGATAAATAATGTCAGTATTTTTATTTTTATTATAACTTAAAGTGAGTAAAAAACTTGACATTAAG
>OHTZ01000858.1_pt1 | contig 17490 bp, 20 predicted proteins | sample 1579011 | NCBI WGS metagenome assembly OHTZ01 (sample SAMEA3879603, study PRJEB24766) | human gut metagenome | biome: human-associated habitat; feature: feces | place: USA | collected 1985/1987
GATTCGAACCCCCGATACCCTTTAGGGGTATACACGCTTTCCAGGCGTGCCTCTTCAACCACTCGAGCACCTCTCCTTGTTCGGGGCGCAAAAGTAAGGGAAGTTTTTGGAATTACCAAATGTTCGGGCAAATAATATTAAAAGTCCGTTCAAGCAACCAATGCCGGAACGGACTTTCAACACTCAATAAAACATACTTATCATTACCGTGATCTGACTTCCCGTCTCATAAATATGACATACGAAAGAGCAAAACAGATGACAGTAGCTGCAATCAGTCCGGTGAGCTGAGGCCACACCACCAAAAGACTCTGTCCCAATGGCAGCGGACTGGGAATGGCCCCCTGAACCTGCTCCATAGTAAGCGGCCCCAAACTTCTGACGGAAGGCATCAGCAGCGTTGTGGTCGCCTCATTGAACAGTTCGCTAGGTGCCAGACGCATCAGACCGAGAATAAATTTCTGGTAACTGACTATCTGATAAGGAGATGCCAGCTGCGAAGGGCTCAATGCCTTGGCAACCAGATTGACAATCATCGTATAGAACACGCTGAAAAACAACCATACCGCCACCGAAGCCAATGCCGAGGTGGCCGCCTGACGGAAGCAAAGCGAAAACAGAATGGCCAGATTCAGCCAGAATGCCACATAGAACACACTGATTATGAGAAAGAATACAATCCTCCAAAATTCTTCTGCTGTGGGAGGAATGCCTATCGCTATCAACCCGCAGCCCATTACGAGGAATCCCAGTACAAACAGCATGATACCTATCACAATCAATGCAGCCACGAACTTGGCATTGATAATGCAATCACGATGAACAGGCTGTGACAGCATACGGCTCAACGTCCCCTTGTTCTGTTCCGAATTTATAGCATCGAATCCCAGCGCAATCCCCAACAACGGCCCCAGAAAGTTGATAAACTGCACAAAAGAAGGCAATGTGCCATCCGAGGCTGTGAATAACTTCAAGAAAAGGAACGAACCGTCCGGGTCATTGGGCTTGATGGCGGCACCTATGTTGGTAAGCGAGGTATAGAGTGAGCCCATGCACGTAAGCAAAATGATTCCCATCAAGATAATGAACCGCCAACTTTTCACATGGTCGGATATTTCCTTGTTGACGACTACCCGAAAAGGATAATTGACTTTATTCATGCCTTTCTCCTCCTTCCTCCATATAATGGTTATAAATATCAGACAATTCCTGATGCTTGTCCTTCAAATCAGACATATCAATCAAGGTGACCAGCTTCCCACTGTTGAACAGTCCCACGCGGTCGCAAACTTTCTGCACCTGGTCCAGGTGGTGGGAAGAGAACAAGACGGTCAGTCCCTCCTTCCGGCTCAACTGCCTAATGAGCTCGATGAACTCCTGAACACCGGCAGGGTCTATTCCCGAAGTAGGTTCATCCAGGATTATAATTTCCGGATTTTTGATAAGCACGTCTGCCAGCCCCAATCGCTGGCGCATACCGCGCGAATATTTCCCGGTCTTCTTTTTCATCTGTCCGGCAAGCCCCACATGCTCCATCAGCTCCAGCGCCTTGACTTTCGCTTCGGCATCCGAAATGCCATTGAGACGCGCAGTATATATAAGGTTTTCCGGACCGGTCATGTCATCATAAAACCCCACATCTTCGGGCAGATAGCCTATTTTCCGCTTTACCTCGATAGGATGCCTGGTAGAGTCGATACCGCAAATCTCCACAGAGCCGGAAGTGGGTTCCGTCAGTCCCAGCATCATCAGGATGGTAGTTGACTTGCCGGCGCCGTTTGGCCCCAATAATCCGAAAATCTCCCCTTTACGGATAGTCAGGCAAATGCGGTCTACGGCAGTGAAGCGCCCATACTGCTTGGTCAAGTCTGTCAATGCAATCACTCGCTCGTCCATGCTCACCTCCTTCCATATTTACGGAACAGATAGCATACGGCACCTATGGCAACGATTATTATCAAAACGCCCACCCATCCCCATATCATCGGGGTTTTCACGGCAATGCGAAATTGGGCGTCTGTATTCACTTCAGGAGTTTTGGCCGTCATGGTAGCCACATAATCTCCGGGCAATGCCTTTTTGGATGCTTTCATGGTAGCTACGACATTGGCCGTTTCCCCCGCCTTCAGCATATCAATCTTCGAAGGCTCAAAAGACACTTCCCAGTCCACGGGCTTATTGGCAGAAAGCTGGATATCTTTCAACAATGAAGAACCGGTATTCCGGACCACCAACTCGATACGCTTCACATCTCCTGCTGTGATTTCGGTACTCAACAATCCTCTGGGCGTGGACAATTCCATCTCGTAGGAACCCGTGACAACAACTTCCAGCTCCAAGTCGGCAGAAGTCGTACCAGTAGCCGCACGTACCGGAATCTTGTAATTGCCGGCTTCCACATTGGCGGGAGGGACAATCTCTATACTCACATTCTGGCTGCTGTTCGCTTCCACCTGGGCAGAAGTGGCCTGCTTATAGTTAGGCTTGAATACGACACTCCAGCCTCTGGGGGCATTGGCCATCAGCGCATACAGCTGCTGGTCGGCCGTCTGGTTTTTCAAAGTGGCATTGAAGGTAAAGGTGGACTTGGAATTGCCCTGCATATTGGGCTGGTCGGTAGTGAACTCGGTCTGGTAAGTTCCTTTCTGGGCCACGATCACCTCCAGCGGCAGTTTGGTTTCTCCGGCAAATACTGTGAAATGATAACTTCCTTTATTTACTTTTAGAGGAACTTCCACTTTCAAATTGAACGTTTTCTTTTCCTTGGACAGTACAGAAAGCTGGCTGAGGGTCCAGCCGCCTGACTTGATTTCATGCTTCCAACTGCCCGGCAATCCGCTGACCGAGAGATTTGCATTTGTAACCCCGTCCGTGTTGTTAATCAAATCAATGCTGTAATCAATGGACGCTCCGGGCGTCACGGAAATTTTTGTGTAAGGAGTGTACAGAATTATGCTTCCAGATTCATCGGCATGTACACGATTTAAGGGAAAGGCTCCCAACAAAATAACTAACAATAAAATACAATTTGTTCTCATAGTCATAAAAAAGTTCTTATGGTTGTTTAATTATGAATATTTTCCAAATTTGTGTGTTGCAAAAATAAAAGATAGCTATATTAGTAGCTGTTAAAAGAAACAAAAGAATATAATTGCGGACACGATATACCCTGCGATGACCTGCTTTTCTTATCTTTGCGATTCCTATTGATACAAACGAATACCATACCGACATGAGAATCCCTGAAATACGCTTACAGAACCAGCAACTGTCCACTCCACTCTTCGGCCACCCGAAAGAACTGGTCTCCTGGATGGGCGCCATGCAGGCACAAGACTATACAATGGTGAAATGGGCCGTAGGTATGCGGCTGAAGTCACCGGGAATTCAAGCCGTGGAAAAAGCCCTGCATCAAGGGGAAATACTGAGAACCCACGTAATGCGTCCCACATGGCACCTGGTAGCAGCAGAAGACATTCGTTGGATGCTGAAACTCTCTGCACAACGCATCAAATCTGCCAATGATTCTTATGCAAAAGGACATGGTCTGGAAATCACGGAACAGCAATATGACAGAAGCTACACCATACTTGGGAATATCCTCAGCGGGAAGCGAAGCCTGACGAAACAAGAGATTGCGGAACATTTTGAACGTTCGGGACTGCTTGCAGACAACTACCACATGACCCGCTTTATGTCGCGTGCCGAAGTCGAAGGAATTGTGTGCAGCGGAGAATGCCATGGACGGCAACACACCTATGCCCTTCTGGACGAAAGAGTTCCACCTACCCCCGAACTGACGAAAGAAGAAGCGCTGGCCCGCCTGGCTACAGCCTATTTCCGCAGCCATGCCCCTGCTACCCTGCAAGACTTCTCCTGGTGGTCTGGTTTGCCTTTAACGGAAGCAAGGCAAGCCATTTCTCTGATAGAACCGGAACTGATGTCCGAACAATGGAACAGCCAGACATGGTACATCCATGACTCCTGCCGGACATCTGGAAAGGCGACCGGTAACCTGCACCTTCTTCCCTCCTACGATGAATACCTGATAGGATACAAGGACCGGACGGACGTCCTACCCAAAGAGGACTATTCCAAAGCTTTCACCAACAACGGATTGTTCTTTCCGGTACTTCTCTATAAGGGGCATGTAGTAGGAAATTGGAACAAGGCGTCCAAGAAAAAAGAAATCTTCCCGGAGCATTCGCTTTTCCGGAAAGACATCTGCCTGAAAGAGGAGTTGCTGAACCAGGCTAAAGAAAAGTACGTCCGGTTCCTAACACATTAAAGGCGGTCATCGAAGATTTTCATTGAAGAATCTCTCTATTTTGCCGAATGGAATTACCTCTATATTGTCATACAAGTCTACATGGTTTGCACCGGGAATAATCAGCAGTTCCTTATTATCACCCTGCAACTTTTTAAAAGCATCTTCACTGAAATAACGTGAATGGGCCTTCTCACCGTGCAGCATCAACACTGCACTACGGATTTCATCACTATATGAAAGGATAGGCATATTGATGAACGAAAGCGGTGAAGTCTTGTTCCATCCGTGGTTAGAGTTGAGTGACCGCTTATGATAGCCGCGCGGTGTTTTATAATAGGCATGGTAGTCCTTCACAAATTGTGGAGCATCGGCAGGCAACGGGTCTACTACACCCCCTCCAAGAGCAAATGTACCGTTTCTATAATCCTCCGTACGCTGAGCATTAAGCTGGCGCCGCAATTCATGCCGTGCATCGGCATTCATAGAATCGAAATAACCGTTAGCATTGACCCGGCTCATGTCGTACATGGTTGCCGTAACTGTAGCCTTGATGCGAGTATCGATAGCCGCTGCATTAAGCGCCATGCCTCCCCATCCACAAATACCGAGAATGCCGATGCGCTCTGCATCTACATCGTCACGGGTGGAAAGATAATCGACCGCTGCACTGAAATCTTCCGTATTGATGTCCGGCGAAGCCACATAACGGGGCTGGCCGCTACTTTCTCCCGTATAGGATGGATCGAAAGCAATCGTCAGGAATCCACGTTCTGCCAATGTCTGCGCATACAAGCCCGAAGCTTGTTCCTTCACGGCACCAAATGGGCCACTGATGGCAATGGCAGGCAATTTACCCGTCACATTCTTGGGTACATACAAATCGGCGGCAAGTGTAATGCCGTAACGGTTGTGGAAAGTTATCTTTTTATGGTCTACTTTATCACTCTGTGGGAATGTCTTGTCCCACTCTTGAGTCAGATTCAAATTCTCTTCCATAAATTTATTATCATTATTAGGATCATTTTCTGTTGCAGACAAATGTCCTGCAGCACAAAGGCTAATAACCATCGCCGCACATATGTTTTTTACCATGTTCTTCATCTCTACTTCTTTAAGTTTCGGTTGGAAATTCATTTCTTAATCCATTGCTTGACAGTTTCCCGGCTCGCTCCATTCAGCAGCCTGCCTTTTCCCCAGTTTATGCCGGGGTAATTCGTCTGCAATTCCTTTTCTGCATTAGAAATACTGCTGCTTCCCGAAGTGGCGAATGGAATAACCGTTTTACCTGCAAAATCACCGCTTTCTATAAATGTATTGATGATTCTTGGAGCCAAATTCCACCAAATAGGAAAACCTATATAAATGGTATCATACTCCGCGAGACTTCCCAATTTAGAATACAATGCAGGACGTGATTTGGAATCCGACATCTCCACACTGCTGCGCGAAGCTTTGTCGTGCCAGTCCAAATCAGCAGCCGTGTACTTTTTCGCAGGCTGTATTTCGTAGAGGGTCCCATCAACAGCTTCTGCCACCAACTTGGCAGCCCTTGCCGTTGTTCCCGTTGCCGAGAAATAAGCTACCAGTGTCTTACCACCTTTTTTCTGTGCGTTAACAATAATAGACAACAGCATAACTGCCATCATAAACAATACCAATCTTTTCATACGATATATTATTTAGTTGAAACATATAAATCCAATTGTTATAGCGATACAAAAGTAGCGGGTATTATTATTACATAGGTATCCAGATTACTGATTATATAACCCAAATTACTGATAGATGTCCGAGAAGAAAAATAAAAAATCCCGTAAAACCTTGATTTTACGGGATTTGTCATACTTTGAGTCCTTTTTGTCTTTGGAGTTCTGCGGAGAGACAGGGATTCGAACCCCGGGTGCCTCGCAGCACAACGGTTTTCAAGACCGCCGCAATCGACCACTCTGCCACCTCTCCTAAAACTTCCTTTTCGGGAAGTGCTTTCCTCTTTAAAGCGGTGCAAAGGTACAAATCATTTTTAATTCTGCAAACTTCCTTTCTCTTTTTTCATGAATTAATAGTACTTTTGCACCATGATATATCCGCAGAACTTTGAACAGAAAATAGGTTTCGACCAAATACGCCAATTGCTGAAAGAAAAATGCCTCAGTACACTTGGCGAAGAACGGGTGATGGACATGGCATTCTCCGACCACTTTGGAGAGGTAGAGGAGCGTTTGGACCAAGTCACTGAATTTGTACGCATACTCCAAGAAGAAGACAACTTCCCGGCACAATACTTTTTTGATGTACGTCCGTCACTGAAACGCATACGCGTGGAAGGCATGTATCTAGATGAACAAGAGCTCTTTGACCTGCGCCGTTCACTAGAAACCATACGTGATATTGTACGCTTCCTACAGAAAAGCGACGATGATGAGGAAGAGGGCACTTCCCCCTACCCTTGTCTGAAAAGACTGGCAGGAGACATCACCGTTTTCCCACAGCTCATAGCAAAAATAAACGGCATCCTCTCTCCTTACGGAAAAATCAAGGACAATGCCTCTACAGAGTTGGCACGCATCCGCCGGGAACTGGCAAGTACTATGGGAAGCATCTCCCGCTCACTGAACAGTATTCTACGAAATGCCCAGTCCGAGGGCGTTGTGGACAAAGACGTAACACCCACCATGCGTGACGGCCGTCTGGTCATTCCCGTTGCACCGGCACTGAAACGGAAAATACGCGGTATTGTACACGACGAGTCGGCCAGTGGTAAAACCGTATTCATCGAGCCTGCCGAAGTAGTGGAAGCCAACAATCGCATACGAGAACTTGAAGGTGACGAACGCAGAGAAATTATCCGCATCCTGACGGGCTTCTCCAACCAGTTGCGTCCCTCCATCCCCGACGTACTGCTATCATACGAGTTCCTTGCCGAAATAGACTTCATACGTGCCAAAGCATTGTTTGCCGAGCAAATATCCGGACTGAAACCGGCTCTCGAAAACAAGCAACTGCTGGACTGGACAATGGCGGTACACCCACTCTTGCAACTTTCTCTCGCCAAACATGGCAAAAAAGTCGTACCGCTTGACATCGAACTGAATGAGAAGCAACGTATCCTCATCATCTCCGGTCCGAACGCAGGCGGCAAGTCCGTCTGCTTAAAGACAGTAGGCTTATTACAATACATGCTGCAATCCGGACTACTCATCCCGATGCACGAACGCAGTCATGCCGGAATATTCAGCAGTATATTCATCGACATCGGTGACGAGCAGTCCATTGAAGATGATTTGAGCACCTACTCCTCCCACCTTACGAACATGAAAATCATGATGAAAAGCTGCAACGAACGGAGCCTCATCCTGATTGATGAATTCGGGGGCGGAACAGAACCCCAGATAGGAGGTGCCATTGCCGAAGCCGTATTGAAGCGTTTCAACCAGAAACAGACGTTCGGTGTCATCACCACACACTACCAGAACCTGAAGCATTTTGCCGAAGACCACGAAGGTGTAGTGAATGGCGCCATGCTCTACGACCGCCATCTGATGCAGGCACTGTTCCAACTACAGATAGGCAATCCGGGCAGTTCGTTCGCTGTGGAGATTGCCCGCAAGATAGGTCTGCCGGAAGATGTCATCGCCGATGCCTCGGAAATTGTGGGCAGCGAATACATCAACGCCGATAAGTACCTGCAGGACATTGTGCGCGACAAACGCTATTGGGAAGGCAAACGCCAGACAATACGCCAGCGTGAAAAGCACATGGAAGAGACCATCGAGCGTTATCAGACCGAAATCGAAGATTTGCAGAAATCCCGGAAGGATATTCTGCGCAAAGCGAAAGAAGAGGTGGATCAACTGATGCAGGAAGCCAATGCACGCATCGAGAACACCATACGCTCCATCAAAGAAGCCCAGGCAGAAAAAGAAAAGACACGCCAGGCCCGCCAGGAGTTGACGGACTTCCGCGAATCAATGGAAGCGCTTGCCAACAAGGAACTGGAAGAAAAAATTGCCCGCAAGATGGAAAAGCTGAAAGAAAAGCAGAACCGGAAAAAGGAAAAGAAAGCAGGCGATGGAAAAGAGAACGGACCGTCTGCCCAGGCTTTGGCAGAACAGCAGGCGCGGAAAGAAGCGGAACGCCTCGCGGCAATCGTCCCCGGCTGCAACGTCAGAATAAAGGGACAGACCTCTGTGGGCGAGGTAATGGAAATGAACGGCAAGAATGCGATTATCGCGTTCGGCAGCATCAAGACTACCGTCAAGCTGGACAGGCTGGAACGCACCAACGCGCAGCCCAAACAAGCTGACGTGTCCGCCAAAAGCACTTTCATCAGCGTCCAGACCCAAGACAGCATGTATGAGAAGAAACTACATTTCAAGCAAGACATTGATGTCCGTGGCATGCGTGGCGACGAAGCGCTGCAAGCCGTCACCTATTTCATTGATGATGCTATCCTCGTCGGCATGTCGCGTGTGCGTATCCTTCACGGAACAGGAACGGGTATCCTGCGCACGCTTATCCGCCAATATCTGGAAACCGTTCCCGGAGTGCGCCACTTTGCCGACGAACATATACAGTTCGGCGGAGCAGGCATCACCGTTGTGGACTTGAGTTAATGGATAATTGACAGTTGATAATTAAATCATAAATCTGAAATCATAAATCTGAAATATATGAAATCAATCAAAGAACTCTACCGTATCGGTACCGGTCCATCCAGTAGCCACACTATGGGGCCGCGCAAGGCAGCTCAGATATTCCTGGAAAGGCATCCCGAAGCAGCCGCCTTCCAAGTAACCCTATACGGAAGCCTCGCCGCTACCGGCAAGGGGCACATGACCAATGTTGCCATCACCGAGACACTGCAACCCGCAGCACCGGTAGAAATAATCTGGGAGCCCAAAATATTCCTGCCCTTCCATCCCAACGGTATGAAATTCGTCTCTTTGGACAGCGAAGGCAAGGAGACCGACCAATGGACCGTATTCAGCGTCGGCGGCGGTGCCCTGGCAGAAGAGAATGATGGAGCATCATCCGTAAACACCCCGGATGTATACGAAATGAACAGTATGACCGAAATACTACAATGGTGTGAACGTACCGGAAAAAGTTACTGGGAGTACGTCAAGGAATGCGAGGAAAGCGACATTTGGGATTACCTGCAGGAGGTATGGAAAACCATGCAGGCTGCCGTAAAACGGGGATTGGATAGTGAAGGAGTCTTGCCCGGCCCTCTGAATCTGCGCCGAAAGGCTTCTACCTATTATATACGTGCCAGTGGCTACAAGGCTTCCCTCCAGTCGCGCGGACTGGTATTTGCCTATGCCTTGGCAGTAAGTGAAGAAAATGCGTCAGGTGGGGTCATTGTCACTGCACCTACCTGCGGTTCGTGTGGCATTGTACCGGCAGTGCTCTATCATCTGCAAAAAAGCCGGGAGTTCAGCGACACACGCATACTTCGTGCCCTTGCCACAGCCGGACTGATAGGAAACATCGTGAAGACCAACGCTTCCATTTCGGGAGCGGAAGCCGGATGCCAGGCAGAGGTAGGTGTAGCATGTTCCATGGCATCAGCCGCAGCCAACCAATTGTTTGGAGGCAGTCCGGCACAAATAGAATATGCCGCCGAAATGGGATTGGAGCATCATTTGGGTATGACCTGCGACCCAGTTTGCGGACTGGTACAAATCCCGTGCATCGAACGTAATGCCTACGCCGCCGCACGCGCCTTGGATGCCAACCTTTACTCCTCTTTCACCGATGGTATGCACCGGGTATCTTTCGACAAAGTAGTAGCAGTTATGAAAGAAACCGGAAACGACCTGCCCTCCCTCTACAAAGAAACCAGCGAAGGAGGACTGGCGAAGGATTATAAGCCGATGTAGTTAAGGATAAGGGATTAAGGATTAAGGGATTAAGTTTTCAATATGATTGCACAACACTAATGTCCTTAATCCCTTATCCTTAACTCTTCTCTAATCAAGTTTTACCGGCCAATGCGTATCATCCCTATTACCGCTCACATCTTTTGTCTGTAGCAAGCCGCCTTCTTCCGAATAGAACAATTGATACTCTGCATTTCCCTTTTCAACTTCAATGACAAACTGCATAGGCACTACCGGATACTCCAAAAGAACAATCTCCTCTATCTTCCAACCGGCATACTCACTGGCGCTGAAAGAGGTCTGTACTGTTCCCGGAAGATTATTCCAAAGCAATTCGGTTTCCGTCAGTTGCCATTCCGCCTGATTATTGAACCATACATCCTTTTCCTGCCCATCCACTTTACAATCTGCAACGAAATAGCCCCCTTTCTGTTCCCATTCCACATGGATTGCGGAAGGGTATTTGGACTTCAATGCTTGTGACATTGCTTCGGGCACTTTGACATCATCCTTGTCGTCATCATCACTGCATGCACCAAGTGCCAAGGCGGCGATGAACATCATCGCCAACATTTGAATCTTCATTCTCATCATTTCTCTATAAAGTTTAGGTTAATAGTTACTGGAGAATCAATCGTCCATGCTGACGAACTTTCCCTTTTTGTTGAACTTCAAAGAGTAGTCATTACCCAATTCAATTTCCACACCGGTACGTCCGCGTTCGATTTTAGTAATAATCTCTCTCGGGAAGTTAGCCTTCACATACTCCTTTACGGGAACCGGAATCAATGCTTCGGGAACAGCGGACTTCTTACAATCCACTTCCAACCAATTTCCTTTCTTGTCGAAGTCTATTTCCGTACGATCTGTCAACAGCACTTCATATTTTTTAGTCTGCAATATTTCACTTTCAATCTTGATGTGTGAAATGTGTGGTTTCGAGAAATACTGGTTGATAAAGTTGCGTGCCGTCAGCGGAAGCTGCTTGGCATCCTGAGTGATAACATCACCGGCAAAGGCAAACTGAACAGCTACAAGAGCCAACACAAGAATAGACAATACTTTCTTCATAATCGTTATTTTTTAATGTTACTAATAAATTTCATATCATTCACACTGCAAATAACGGTAGAGAATTAGGAAAGATTTGGGAATAACCGCAGTTAACGATAAATTTTACTTTCTTTAACCAGACGGAAGGTATGCATACCGTCCTGCCATTCATACGTGAGCTTCAATGAAGACGACAACGCAATGGAACGCGCTATGGCAAGCCCCAGTCCGGTGGAGTCTTTCTTGCCATCCATGCCATGATAGAAACGCCGGAACAACTTCTCTCCATCCAAAGGAACATCACCCGTATTCTTTATGACCAGCGAAGTTGGAGTGGTAAGTACCTGCAACTCTCCCTCTTCCCTATTGTGCAGCAACGAATTCTTCACCAGATTGGAAACCAGTATTTGCGCCAGCGAATGGTTGCAACGGATAATAAAAGGCTGCTCCTCCCGTTTTCGTATCAGTCTCACCTGCTTATGTTCATAGATATCCATCAGGTCGGGCAAGAGTTCATCCAATATCTCATCCACCGAAACATCTTCCATCTCGGTATACTGCCCGTTCTCTATACGGGAAAGCAACAGCAGGGACTTGTTCAGTTTTACGGCACGCCCCAGCGTGGCATATATCTCGTCCAGCTGCTCCATTTGCTGTTCCGTCATCCCTTCACTCTCAGCCAGCAGTTCCACTTTTCCCCTCACGATGGCAAGCGGTGTCTGCAACTCATGCGAGGCATTCTCGATGAACTGCTTCTGCTCCTCGTATGCCTTGTAGCTGCGGTTGCCCATATCCAATGCAGCATCGCTCAACTGGCGAAACTCCCGTATCTTCGTCGGGTTGTCCAATGGAGGCACCTCCTTGCCGGGCTGAATGCAGTGCAGCCAGTCAAGCAACCTATGTAACGGACGGAACACTCCCTTCAGCACCAACTGGATGCCGATGGAAGTACAGATGAGAAACAGCAGGAACAGCGCTCCCAGATACCAAAGCATAGCCTCCACCATGTCATCCCGCTCCAAAATGGAAATCATCAGTTTCAACTCATAATATTGCCCGTCGGGCATACGGAAAGCGGTACACATGACACGTACCGGTTCGTCTTCATCCTCCAGTTCGATATAAACCGTAGCATCATAGAACACTTGTCTGTAATGCCGCCCTTCCTCTTCGGATATAGGAGTGAACTTATAGAAAGACATCAACGAGCCTTCCGTTTCGAGTATCGAGGGGTCGTGAAGCGCACTCTCCATCAATATCTCACCGTAATTCTCCAACGTATCGTCCGTCTCATCCACCACCTCGTCAATGATTGCGTAATAGAACAGCACACCCCACACTGCCATCAACAGAAACAGCAGCAATGCAAGTTTGCGGTAGGTGTAGCTCAGCAGCTTCATCGTTCGGAGAGTTTGTAGCCGAATCCATAGACAGCCTTTAATTCTATGGTAGCCTCAGCTTGTTTCAATTTCTTACGCAGATTCTTCACTTGCGAGTAGATAAAATCCAACGAATCCGCCTGGTCTATATTGTCTCCCCACACCGACTCGGCAAGGCTCATTTTATTGATGACCCGGCCGGGGTTGACTACAAAATAATAAAGCAGGTCGAACTCCTTGCGGTTCAGCTGCAAGGGTTTTCCGTTTATCTCTACCTGCCGTTTGTCGGGGTAGAGCAAAAGGTTTCCAAGGGTGACGGTCACATCTCCCTTCGCCTGCCGCCGACGTATCAATGACTTGACACGTGCATTGAGTTCCGCCAGATGGAAAGGCTTTGTAAGGTAATCGTCGGCTCCCAGTTCCAGCCCGTCCACCTTGTCGTCCAGCGAGTCTTTGGCCGAGATAATAAGCACACTGTCACTGCGGTGCAGCCGTTTCAGCTCACGCAGCAAGTCCAGACCGCTCCCGCCAGGCAACATGATATCCAGCAAAATGCAGTCGTAATCGTAGTCATTGATTTTATCCAATGCCGAAAAATAGTCGGCAGCGGTCTCTACAACAAACTTTTCTTTCAAGAGCGAAGTGCGGATGGTTTCCCGCAAATCTTGCTCATCTTCTACAATCAGGATTTTCATACCGGCAAAGATGGTCTATAAAACTGGAAACAATCTGGAAAACTATCCACTAATCAATGCTGTCTGTCTGATAGTCCTCCATCAGTTCTTCTTTTGCCATGGAGATTTTCCCGTCAGCCGTAATGGTCAGTCTGATGGGAACATAAAGGTCGGATTGCGGATAGCAGACGCTGGCCGCGTATATGATTCCTTGCGGAGTGGTCTTGTCATAGACCAGCCCCTCAAGAATAGAGTACTTCATGAACTTAGCATCCACCAACGAAGCAAAATTATCTTTGGTGAACACTTTATCCACCACCTGCTTCCCGCCGCACGTGATGCGCAAGGTGATACGGTTATCCACAAATTTCTCCCCCTGCTCGTTTTTCACTATCGGCAGAGATTCATCCGGCCGGCGCACTACAGAAGACTGATACTCTTTTCCCTTATACGTAAAGGATGTTTTTACATCGGACACCTGCATGCGCTGTGGGCCGGCAATTTCTGTACTATCCTGCATCAATACCTGCGTACCGTCTTTCTTATTCTTGTCTTGCGACGAACAAGCAGTGAAGAAGATGACCGATGCACACACTAAAATATAGACTATATTCTTCATCGTTCTGTTTTTTAGTAGTTGACCGGACAAAAATAGTACAAATTGAATGCAATAGAAAATTTATTTTCTTTTAGATTCCATTTTTGCTTTTCTATCCTGCACTTTCTTGCTGTATGCAGCATATTGTTCTTCCGTCATAATCTTCTGGAGTTGTGAATCATAAGCAATACGGGCAGTCTTCATCTCTTCACGCTTCTTTTCCATCTCCGCTTTTTTCTGCGCGCGTTGCTCATCCGTCAATTGATGGCGCTTGCCATCTCTCTTATGATGCTTGTGTGCTTTGGCACGATGCATCGGCATATCTCCCATTTTCTCAACCAATGCCAGATTTGCCTCCAGCAGTTGTTGTTTCTGCGTATCGTTCAAGGAGTACTCTTTCACCATCCGTTCCGTCATGCGCTCGGCACGGACTTTCGGTTCGGGCATTTTATCACTGTGGCGGGCATGTTGTGCCATTGCCATGCCACCCATCAGGAAGGCGGCCATCCATATCAGAACTATTCTTTTCATCATTTTTCTCTTTTTTTAATTAATACCTTATGTTAGTTATACCTATTGTGTTGCAACGTATCTATGACAAAAACAAAAGCGGGAAGTTTAACCGCAACTTCCCGCTTTAACATAATAAATGAGGTTGAAAAGAATATTAAGGTTCGTCCAGATACTGTACGATAAGGCTCACCTGCTTCGGCATGAATGTCCGTGTCCTTACATTGTACCCGGTATGCGCCAAGGCTTCATACAGTTCATGATTCCGTTTTATCCACCGCGTCAGGGTGCGGATGGCGCAACGTGCAGTAGCATTGGGGCAATAGAGGCATGCCAAATCTTTCTTTTTATAAGTCGTGATACGAAAGCCATTTTCTGTTTCCATAGCAGTTTGTCTGATTTTTAAATGATTGATGTAAAGATACGATATTCAAAAGGCGAAGTCAAGTATTTCAAGGAGAATATGAACCTTTTTCTGAGAAAGTTCATATTCTCCTTATTTACAGAATGTTTATCCTAACGGATTTTCTCCCTGGTCGCCATCGGAACCGCCGCCATCCGGATTTGGTTTGGAACTACCCCCACCAGAAACGGTGCCGTTGCCCGACCAATCCATCTTCTCTACGCTGGCGCGGGTCAGCATGTCCCTAAAGTAGAAGCCCGGGGTGAAGATAATCTTGCGGCGATAAATCGTGCTTGCCTTCACATCTTCCAGTTTGTCCTGGCTCTTGGCATTGATGCCGGGACGGAAACAGCCGAACTCACCCAGCTGTACTGAAAATCCCTTGTTGATATCCATATTCAAGGTGTCGATCAATCCGTCCAGCACCAACTTCACCACACCGCGAGGCGCCATGCCTATCTTGGAAACCTCGTCGCATAAATCCTTAAAACCTACCACACCCAAAGTTTTCATCTGCGCCACGTACTTTTCCGTTTTTGTCTCGTCAAAACCGAATACTCTCTTTTTTACTTCATAATTCAAAGCCATAGTTTTTTAATTTTAAGTTGATTAATAAAAGTCGGTCTTGTTCGCTCGTCAGTCTGCAAAACCAGTTTCTTTGTGACCACGATGCAAAGATACAACGGGCAGAAAACGGGGTGGTGCTTTAACGGAGGTTTAAGGAGGTTTTCGTAGGATAAAAAAGGATATTGGAGAAAAAGAAAGGAACTGATAGACAATGACTAAGAAATTTTATTCCTTAATCATACATTGTTTTTATCCTTTACGGCATCTTTAATTGACAGCGTAAAAAAGTTCAGGTTCTTTTCTCTCTGAATTTGCGCTTGCAAACTCCAAACTCTTTTTTCCGAAAAATGGATAGTGGTAGTTTCGTGAGCCGACAGGACATAGGGCAATGCACCTTCCACATGAAATACATTGACTTTCATCTGTCTTTATGGGGTTCTCCGACGCAATGGCACGTGTCGGGCACTCTTCCTGAATAGGACGGCACACCTACGACCAACAATTCATCGCGTCCCAATCTCAAATCGGGAATTAAAACACTACTCGTAATGTCATGTTGGATATTATCGGCGTGCAGCTGCTTGACGATACCCTGCACGATGGCTTTGGTAGTAAATGTAGCACTGAAAAAAACAGAATGGACTTTATGTATCTCCATAAATCTTAATTTATCCGATTAAATTTCTAATAACCGTAAATTTATTGGTATCCGTTCAAGGTCAGGCAGAAGAAGTCACTGTCATCATACGGATAATCGTATTCGATGGGGAGTTCTTCTTTCTCTATTTTCTTGAATCCGGCTTTCTCATAAAACAGATGTGCTCTGTCCGTATTCTTGGGTGTGTCGAGAATGACTTTTGAGAAACCATGTGTCCGGGCAAATTCCAAGAAGAGGGAATATAGCTGTCGGCCGAGATTATGCGGCCTCCCGCGATAAGGCTCGTACACGAAGAATTTTTTCAAGATGCACAACCCGTTTCCCTTGTTCATCAAGCCGATCGTTCCGGCCACCTTGCCGTTTTCCTTCGCCACCCAGAAGTTTCCACCGCCATCGATATACTCTTCCTTGATGCGAAGCAGTTCCGGCTGGTCTTCGACACTTACTAACGGACGTGTTCCGTCATTCTGACAATGCAGGACGAGTGCGATAACCTCGTCCCTGTCGTACGCTGAATAGGTTCCTATCTCTATCATCTTATTTCATATTTAATTTAGTGGAAATCTTCTTCGACTTGAATATCTTGTGGATATGATAGACGTGTATTCCTACCGCTATCGCACAGCCTATGATAAACGGTGTTGCGTGTAGAAGCAATCCGTAAATGACATATATAATGTTCGCGCATAGGGACAGAACCCTCAAATACAGAACTTCTTTCATCGCCATGGATGACAAGTTGAGAAACAGTCCTATATAACCTATCACATTTGTCATGACAATGATATTCACTTGTTGTTTGTCATAAGGGAAAATATGTTCTCCATACTTTTTACAATCTCTTGCAACCGGCTTTCGTCCAATCCTGCAAATATCTCTTCGACGGATCGGTTCGCGGCCATATTCAACGTATGGTAAACTTCTTCCCCATGTTTTGTTAGCTTCACGAACTCCATACGGTTGTCGTTCGCTGCCTTCTCCCGATATATGTATCCTTTCGCTTCCAGCTTTTTCAATATGCGGAATAACAGCCCTTTATCCATATTGAGCTCACGGGATATGTCCTTTGCATTTCGATTCGGATGCAAATACACATCTTGAATTTTACCTCTTTCTGGCATACACCACACTCGGCCCCATCCCATGCCTCATCAGCACCCCTTCTTCTATAAACCTGTTCAAATCGACAACCGCCTGCTTATAACTACGTCCTGCCAGCCGTGCATACTGGGAGCGATTGATGCAGGGATACTGCTGCAAATACTCATCCAGCAACTGCCAGCGCTGCTCCACGCCCAACGCCTCATCGGCAGACGAAGCAGGCGCCGATGCCGATTGCGGACAACGCTCCAACTGCATCTTACCTTTCAAATCCTTATAGAACTCCCTGCCCAGACGGAAATTCAACCCGCGCAAAGCGATGGAGGCAGCACGAAGCTCTTTCTTGTCCGTCGCCTGGCGGGTACAACTCAAAGAGGGGGTGAAGTAACCCAGTT
>OHTZ01000877.1_pt1 | contig 17260 bp, 15 predicted proteins | sample 1579011 | NCBI WGS metagenome assembly OHTZ01 (sample SAMEA3879603, study PRJEB24766) | human gut metagenome | biome: human-associated habitat; feature: feces | place: USA | collected 1985/1987
GCAACCATCAGCCGGGATATCAAAGAACTGCAGTTAAAAAAACAGGCAGATAAAAACGGAAAATCCAAGTACATCTGTGTTACTCCGGGAAGTGCCAGCTTTGGCGAGCGTTATGCAAGAGTTTTACAGGATGGTATGGTGAGTATCGACCAGGCAGATAATTTGGTAGTAATCAAGACGGTAAGCGGTATGGCGATGGCAGTTGCCGCCGCAATTGATGCGCTTGAGATAGAAGAAATTGTAGGATCCATTGCGGGGGATGACACGATTATGTGTGCAGTCCGTACGGCGGACTTAGTACCGGCAGTGATTGAAAAAATAAGTAATAAGTAAGGAGGAAGACGAGTAGAAATATCTCGTCGAGTAAAAACATGTCAGGACATTCAAAATTTGCAAACATTAAGCACAAAAAAGAGAAAAATGATGCTAAAAGAGGTAAGATTTTTACGGTAATCGGCCGTGAAATTGCGGTAGCCGTAAAAGAGGGCGGACCAGACCCGAATAATAACAGTAAACTTCGTGATGTTGTTGCAAAAGCAAAGGCAAACAATATGCCAAACGACACGATTGAGCGTGGAATCAAAAAAGCAGCAGGAAACGTAGATGCGGTTAATTATGTAAGCTGTCAGTATGAAGGCTATGGACCGAACGGAACAGCAATTATTGTAGAGGCACTCACGGATAACAAAAACCGTACTGCTTCAAATGTAAGAAATGCATTTACCAAAGGAAACGGTAATGTAGGAACGACAGGCTGCGTGTCTTATATGTTTGACCAAAAAGGACAGATTCTTGTTGATAAAGAAGCATATGAGACTGATGCCGATGAATTTATGATGATGGCATTGGATGCCGGTGCAGAGGATTTTGTTGAGGAAGAAGATAGTTACGAAATTCTTACAACACCGGAGGATTTTAGTGTTGTTCGTGAAGCGTTGGAAAAAGAAAACGTTCCGATGGTACAGGCTGAAATTACCATGATTCCGCAAAATTATGTGGAACTTACTTCAGATGAAGATAAAAAAATGTTCCAGCGTATTATGGACCTTTTGGATGAGGATGATGATGTGCAGAATGTATATCACAATGTCGAAGAGGATGACGAATAAGATAATTTTCAAAAATCCAAAATGAGCTAATAATTTTAAGTCTTCTACACATAATAAAAAAGCAATCTTTTATTATGTGTAGGAGGCTTTTTTTGTGAAATGGATAATAAGAATCGGGGTGATTATGTTCGCTGTGTTTTGTGGAATTAAAGCTGTACCGGAGGAAAAGGCAAGTTCCGGTGATATTACATCAACGTCAATACGCTATGTGGCGCTTGGAGACAGCATCGCATATGGGTATGGACTTAGCGATAGAAAAGAGCAGTCGTATGTAGAATTGATTCGCAAAAATCTGGAGACAAAGTATGATTCGGTTTTTGTTACGAATTTTGGAGAAAATGGGATGCAAAGCGGGGAACTTCTTGATATACTTACAAATCCGGAAAGAAAGGAATATAAAAAGTACCGGGCAACGATTAAACATGCCGATTTTGTTACGATATCCATTGGCTCAAATGATTTACTCCATTTGATTCAATTGGATTTAAACATGGAAGAAATGATAAAACGGGATGCACATAAATTTGATGAGGCATGCGTGCAGTTTGCAAAAACTTTTCCAAAAATCATCCGAGAAATTCGAGCGGTTAATCCGGATGTAAAAATATATGCGGACAATATTTATAATCCTGCTAAGGGGATTGATGCGTTTTCACAGGTGTATTCGGTTGCGGATGCTTATATTAACCGGATGAACCGCGGATTTTATCCATCGGATGAGTATGTGCTTGTCGATATTAAAAAATGTTTTGACGGCGAGAAGGAATCCATGGTCAATCTTTCTTTCAAGGGAAGGGAAATTGACCCGCATCCCAGTGAAAAAGGACATAAAAAAATCGCTCAGATGGTTATAAAAGCCATGGAAAGATAGGGGGAATTCTGTTATACTGGTAAAAGATAAAAAAGGAAGGGATGGATACGGTGAAGATAGAAGGAGTCATATTTGATTTGGATGGCACATTGTTAGATTCGACATGGGTCTGGTCGCAGATTGATACCGATTTTTTGAAAAAACGAGGATTTGAAGTGCCAAAAGATTATTCCACGGCAATTATGGCGATGGGGTTTGAAGAGGTGGCGAAATATACCATCAAACGTTTTTTGCTGCAGGAGACTAAGGAAGATGTGATGGCGGAATGGGATGCGATGGCAAGAGATGCGTATGCTCATGATGTAAAACTAAAAAAAGGGGTAAAAGAACTTCTTTTGTGGCTAAAGAAGCAGGATATTAAAATGGCGGTTGCAACCTCAAACAGTGCTTCTTTGTTTGAGCCGTGCCTAAAAAATTTAGGAATCTACGACTGGTTTCATTCATTTACGGAAACGGGGGATGTAAAAAGAGGAAAAGAGTTCCCGGATGTCTATTTGAAGGCGGCAGAGAAGATGGGAGTAAATCCCGGTAACTGTTTTGTGTTTGAAGATATTCTGCCGGCGGTTTTAGGAGCAAAAAAAGGTGGTTTTCAGACGGTTTTAGTAAGAGAACCAAAGTGGAATTATGCAAAAGAAGACTTTGATTTGATTTGCGACTATGCAGTGGACGAAATTGACGAGGCGATATCCTTGCTAAATCAGTGGAAATGCGATATGATATAGATAGTTTTTGTATTTTGAAATGGAGGATAAAGGGAATGCCAATTACAGAGTTATTGGAGGCAAATGCCAAAAAATATCCGAACGAAGTGAGTCTTGTAGAGATTAATCCGGATATTCAGGAGAAAAGAAGAGTAACATGGAGGGATTATGAATTAATCGAGTCAAGTCCGATGTGTCATTACCGCAGGGAAATTACATGGCATGTATTTGACGAAAAAGCCAATCGTTTTGCACAGCTTTTAATCAGCAGAGGGATTGGAAAAGGGGACAAAGTGGCGATTTTATTGATGAACTGCTTGGAATGGCTTCCGATTTATTTTGGTATATTAAAGACCGGAGCACTGGCGGTGCCGCTTAATTTCCGCTATGCACCGGATGAAATTGAATATTGTTTGAATCTGGCGGAGGTAGATGTTTTAGTGTTTGGTCCGGAATTTATCGGCCGTGTGGAAGAAATTGCCGATAAAATCAGTCAGAACCGTCTTTTGTTTTATGTGGGAGGCGACTGCCCGTCCTTTGCGGAAGATTATGATAAACTGACGGCAAACTGTGCAAGTTTAGCACCGGGAATCCCAATTTCTGACGAAGATGATGCGGCAATTTATTTTTCTTCCGGAACAACCGGATTTCCGAAAGCAATTTTACATAATCATGAAAGTTTGATGCATGCTTGTAAAGTCGAGCAGAAGCATCACGGACAGACACATGACGATGTGTTCTTATGTATTCCTCCGCTGTATCATACCGGAGCGAAGATGCACTGGTTTGGCAGTCTTTTGACAGGAAGCAAGGCAGTGCTTTTGAAGGGGGTAAGCCCGAAAACAATTTTGGAGACGGTCTCCAATGAGAAATGTACAATTGTCTGGCTTTTGGTTCCTTGGGCACAGGATATTCTCGTGGAACTTGACAGTGGAAGATTAAAACCCGATGATTATGAATTATCCCAGTGGCGTCTGATGCATATTGGTGCACAGCCGGTTCCACAGAGCTTAATCCGCCGCTGGAAAGAGTATTTTCCAAATCATCAGTATGATACGAACTATGGTTTAAGTGAGTCGATTGGACCGGGCTGCGTTCATCTTGGCGTGGAAAATATCCATAAAGTCGGCGCTATCGGTGTTCCGGGATATGGCTGGGAGGCAAAAATTATTGACACTGACGGAAATGAAGTAAAACAAGGTGAAGTCGGTGAGCTGGCGGTTAAAGGTCCCGGCGTGATGAAATGTTATTATAACGATGAAGAGGCAACAAAAGAAGTTCTTCACGGCGACTGGCTTTACACCGGTGATATGGCGGTGATGGATGAAGATGGTTTTATCTATTTGGTTGACCGCAAAAAAGATGTTATCATCAGTGGTGGTGAAAACTTGTATCCGGTTCAGATTGAAAACTATCTGAGCAAACATGAGGCAGTAAAGGATGTGGCTGTTATCGGACTAAAAGATGACCGTTTGGGAGAGATTGCAGCAGCGATTATCGAACTGGTTCCGGGGGCTGTCTGCACGGAAGATGAGATGAATGAGTTCTGCAAAGGACTTCCACGTTATAAGAGACCTCGTAAGATTTTCTTTGCAGATGTACCGAGAAACCCAACCGGTAAAATTGAGAAACCAAAACTGCGCAAGATGTATCAGAGTGAAAACTTGGTAGATGCACAGAACCGAGGTTAGATTTATTGAAGCAAGTTATCATTGATTTCTACTGCAAACTCCATTATAATAGGATGTTGGCAGGAAAATACAGTTAGAAGTGAAAAGAACTTCAGAACGGAGGAAATATGAGTAAGAAACCAACGGTATTAATGATTTTAGATGGATATGGATTAAGTGATAAGACAGAAGGAAATGCTGTAAAACAGGCAAAAACGCCGGTTATGGATAAGTTGATTGCAAAGTATCCTTTTGTTCAGGGTGAAGCAAGCGGTATGGCAGTTGGTCTGCCGGACGGACAGATGGGAAATTCTGAAGTCGGACACACCAACATGGGTGCCGGAAGAATTGTATACCAGATGCTTGTTAAAATTTCAAAGTCAATTCAGGATGGCGATTTCTTTGAGAATAAAGCACTTGTTGCCGCTATGGAAAACTGCAAAAAAAATGACAGTGCACTTCATTTGATGGGACTGTTGTCACCGGGCGGTGTGCACAGCCATATGGAGCATTTATACGGCCTTTTGGAAATGGCAAAGAAAAACGGACTGGAAAAGGTATATGTTCATGCTTACCTTGATGGACGTGACGTTCCACCATCATCCGCAGCCGAGTATATGGAAGAATTAGTTGCTAAGATTAAAGAAATCGGTGTTGGTTCTGTTGCTACGATTTCCGGACGTTTTTATGCGATGGATCGTGATAATGCATGGGACCGTGAGGAAAAAGCATATTCTGCTTTGGTATATGGTGAAGGTGTACAGGCAGATGACCCGGTACAGGCAATCAAAGATTCGTATGCGAATGATGTAACGGACGAGTTTATGCTTCCTACTGTTGTTGATAAAAATGGTATGATTCATGAAAATGACAGTGTAATCTTCTTTAACTTCCGTCCGGACCGTGCAAGACAGTTGACAAGAGCTTTTGTAGATCCGGAATTTACCGGATTTGAGAGAAGAAACGGATATTTCCCACTCACGTTTGTCTGCATGGCACAGTATGATGCCGAGATGCCAAATGTATTAGTTGCCTTCCCACCGGAAGAATTAAAAATGACATTTGGTGAATATCTGGCAAAACATGGTAAAAAACAGCTTCGTCTGGCCGAGACACAGAAGTATGCACATGTTACATTTTTCTTTAATGGCGGCGAAGAGAAGCAGTTTGAAGGAGAAGACCGTATTCTTGTAAACTCTCCAAAAGTAGCTACGTTTGATATGCAGCCGGAGATGAGTGCCTATGAAGTTTGCGACAATCTGGTAGAATCGATTCGTTCGGATAAATACGATGTCATTATCGTAAACTTCGCAAATCCGGATATGGTAGGTCATACCGGTATCATGGAAGCAGCGATAAAAGCAATTGAGGTAGTTGATGAATGTGTTGGCAAAACAGTGGATGCCATTTTGGATGTGGATGGACAGATGTTTATTTGTGCTGACCACGGAAATGCAGAGAAACTGCTGGATGAAGATGGCGAACCATTCACTGCTCATACAACAAACCCGGTTCCGTTCGTTCTTGTAAATTACGATGAAGATTATACACTTCGTGAAGGCGGATGCTTGGCAGACATCGTTCCAACTATGATTGAGATGATGGGTATGGAACAGCCGGCTGAGATGACCGGAAAATCATTGTTGATTAAAAAATAATCATGATTTAACAAAATAAAAAAGGAGTTTCTCCTCTTGGTTTGTATGAAGAGGAGAAACTCCTTTTTTAACGGAATAATACACAATTGCCGCTTTCCCGATAATAACGGATTCTTTTTTCAAGAGGCTCGCGCCCACATCCCATTTTTTCGCCAAGGCAGTCCAGGCAGAGAAAACGGGATGCTGTGCGGTCCACTAATTTTAAGTAAATTGCCTTTTCATCGGAGGTAAGTTTTTTTGCACATTTTTTACATAAGTTTCGACATGAATCCATACTCACACCAATTTTGCACGAACGACCATACAGTCGCAGGATGGCACCGTTACGGCAAACCTTTCTTTAAAAGTACCAAGTTCTTTGTGCTCGTGGCAGTCGTACATAGACAGTGCTATGCCGGAAGCGTAAGGAAGCCCCAAATCCCAGAATTGAATTGTTAATTCACGATTTGTGTCGCTGAGATTGAAAAGCCCGATTGCCAAATCGCCATTCGACAAAACTTTTACCAGTACAAAGGCTTCATCCTCATGGAACCATTGAGGTTCGACACGGACACGGTAAGCTCCACGAGATTCGGCATCCTGATTAATAGCAATTAAATCACGGTTTAACAGAATGTTTTTTGTCTCCTGTGTGGCTTTTCTGATATCACATCCAATCATCAAAGGGGAACCCATCATAGCCCAGAGAGCAAAGTGGGTTTTGTACTGCGTATCGGTACAGCCACCGATGGAACCGATAAAATCATCGTTACTGCCACCGTGCATACCAACCACCAGCATGTCCATGTCATTGTGGCAGAAGGAACCGGTGAACGCTTCTTTTTCAATTTGGGACAGGGCGATTTTTTGAATCGATTCCCAGTTATCCTGGATATCCGGTGTGGAGCGGTACATATGGGCACCGGATTCGCGAATCCAGTTATGTACGTTATCCTCACCCCAGTTGCAGGCAGAAAATAAAATTGGGCGTCCACAATTTCGAAGAGCCAAATTCATCCGTTTATAAAGAAGCTCTCCGGACATATGTCTTGGCTTAAAGCAGAAATCGTATTTGAGATAATCGACACCAAAATCCGCAAATTGCTTTGCATCTTCAAATTCATGCTCAAAGCTTCCCGGATATCCGGCACAGGTGTGGGTGCCGGCACAGGAATACATACCAAACTTCAGTCCCTTGTCATGGATGTAGTCGGCAACCGCCTTCATGCCATGTGGGAATTTTTTAGGGTCGGCAACTAGATGACCGTTTTCGTTTCGTTCTTTCAGACTCCAGCAGTCATCGATAACAAGATATTCGTAGCCGGCATCTTTATAGCCGTCTTTTACCATGCAGTCTGCAATTTCAAAAATAAGGGATTCGTTAATATCCCATGTAAATGTATTCCAAGAATTCCATCCGAGCGGAGGTAAAAATCCCAGTGCCCTTGTGTTTTCGCTCATATTTTCGTTCATAGATAAACGCTCCTTGATTTTTTTTTAATTCTATTATAGGATATTACTCAGGGCAAAACAATGGATTATTATGTAAAGGATGTGTATTATTATGAGTAAACCACGTGCGATTCGTAACCGTAAGAGTGAAATGATAAGCTGCTGGGTGTGTGCTGCCTTTATTGCTATTTTGTTTATTGGAAAAAATCTGCTGATTGGTTCCGGTTCCATGGGCGTATTTAACACTGCACTTATTATTTTATTTGTCGTATGGATTTTAATTTCTTTGTTTTATACTATCCAGTATTTTAAATGGAAGAAAGCAAATAATATGTAACAGATTCATAGGAAGTTCACAAAATAGGTGTATCCTTTAGTATGTTTTATTTCATATGGGACAGGTGAAAGGATGTGATGATATGAATTGGTTTCGACGGATGATGTATGGCAGATATGGAAATGATCAGTTTGGAAACTTCTTGTTTGTCGTGTATTTACTATTATTTGTGTTACAGCGGATTTTCATAAGAACGGTGGCGGCGCCGGTATTTGCGCTTGTTAGTATGCTTGTGATTGTACTTTATTTCTTCCGCTGCTTTTCGAGAAATATTGTGAACCGCCAGAGAGAAAATCAGAAATTTTTGAAATTTTGGAACCCGGTAAAAAACTACTTTAAGTTTTGCAGACTTCGTATGAAAGAGCGGAGTGGAACGAAAAAGTTATATCGATGCCCGAAGTGCCATCAGACCATTCGTGTGCCAAAGGGGCGTGGAAAAATCGCGATTTCGTGTCCGAAATGCCGGTTTGAATTTATTAAGAAAACGTGATGAGTTAGAGACGTTCCATGTGTCTGAGTTATTACCGTTTATAGGAGAAACTGGATGTTTGGTTATGTAACGGCAAATAAACCGGAATTAAAGATAAGAGAATTTGCCAGATACAAAGGATATTACTGCGGACTGTGTCATACACTTTTGGAAAACCATGGCAGGCGCGGACAGATGACACTTACCTATGATATGACATTTCTTGTGATTTTATTAAGTTCTTTATATGAACCGAAAGAAGAAGAAATGAGAAAGCGCTGTCTGATTCATCCGGCAAAGAAGCAGTATATGATACAGAATGAAGTATCGGTTTATGCGTCGGATATGAATATTCTTTTGACGTATGACCACTTAAAAGATGATTGGGATGACGAGAGAAAAATAAGTGGTTTTTTTGGCATGAAGGTATTTGCTGCAAAAAAGAAAAAGATTGAAAAAAAGCATAAAAGACAAGCTGAGGCAATTGAAAAAGCATTAAAAGAACTCGCAGAATTGGAGAAAGAAAACTGTCAGGATATTGATGCGGCAGCGAGACCGTTTGGCAGTCTGATGGCAGAATTGTTTGTTTGGAAAGAGGATGCTTTTCAGGAGATTTTACGTGCTTTTGGTTTTTACCTTGGCAAATTTATTTATATGATGGATGCCTTTATGGATTTGGCAGACGACGAAAAAAAAGGATGCTATAATCCGTTTATGAATCGAATCGGAGAAGAAGACTTAGAAGAAACAATAAGAGAAATGCTAGATGGAACACTTCGGATGGCAATTGCCGAGTTTGAAAAGTTACCACTGGAACAGGATTTACCGATTTTAAGAAATATTTTATACGAAGGTGTCTGGGTGACGGATGAAAAGAAACGGAGGAAATGATGACAAGAGACCCATATTCAGTATTAGGAGTGACAAGAGGAGCAACGGATCGCGAGATTAAAAAGGCATACCGCACATTAAGCCGGAAATATCATCCGGATTCCTATTCGGATGAATCGCAGAAAAACTGGGCGGAAGAAAAATTCCGCGAAGTACAGGAAGCTTATAACCAGATTGTCAATGAGCGCTCCGGTAAGACAAATCAAAGTTACGGCGGTTACGGTGATGGCGGAGAATATACCGAAGAAGACCAGTATCTGATGGCTGCGATGAATTACATCCGGGCACGTCGTTTTAATGAGGCGATTAACGTGTTAAACAGTATGGAAAACAGAAGTGCCAGATGGTATTATTTCAGTTCGTATGCAAACCTTGGCTTGGGAAATAATGTGGTTGCGATGGATTATGCCAAAAAGGCAGTCGAGTTAGACCCTTCTAATCCTGAATACCAGCAGTATTATCAGCAGCTGCAGCGCGGAGGCGGTGCAAGTCCGTTTGGTGGAAGTCCATTTGGCGGTGGTTATGGCGGCTATGGCGGTTACGGTGGCTATGGAAGCTACGGTGGCGGCAGTGCATGCGGAACCGGCAATCCCTGTTGTGATTTGTGGATTGCAGATTCTTGTTGTGAATGTATGGGAGGAGATTTGTGCTCATGCATGTAAATAAGACGAAGAAAATAGCAATATTAGGCGTATTCGCAGCACTGAGCACGGTTTTTACGGTGCTTGGTACTGTTATTTCTGTCAATACTGTGTTTTTTACGGCATTGGCGGCATATCTGTTAGGAATTATTGTAGTTCGCTTTGGAATCAAAGAGGGAATCCTTTTTTATTTTGTTTGTGCAGCACTGGACTTTTTTGTGAATCCGAATAAGATGCATGTGATTTTATATCTTGCACTTGCTGCTTACATACTTTTATCAGAAGGGATTTTTTTACTGATGAAAAAAAAGAATCCGAAAGAATGGGTTCATTGTGTAATAAGGCTTGTGATATTCCTTTTGATATATGTTCCGATGATATTCTTTTTTCCAAAACTTTTATTTGGAGATGCGATGCAGAAAATGACAGCTTTTTACCCACTGTTAATTCCTGCCGGTGTGATCGGATGGCTTGTTTATGATGTTGCGTACCGGGTGTTTAAACGTATTTTTTATGAGCGGTTTCATACAATAATTTAATGAATAAGACAAAAAGTAGTCCGAAAAATGCCAACACGTAGTATTGATGACTACGATTGACAAGTGGCGTAGTAAGGCTTTATACTATACAATGTTTGAATTTAGGATAAAGGGGAAATGTTATGTCAGTCAGAATTATAGGAACCGGCAGCTACCTTCCAAAAAAAGTAGCGGATAATAACTTTTTGTCAACCATTGTGGATACAGATGATGAGTGGATTCGACAGCGAACCGGTATAAAAGAAAGACATCTCTCAAATGGAAAAGAAGGAACGACTTATATGGCTGCTCATGCGGCAGAGGCTGCACTGGAAAATGCAGGGATAGGAGCCGATGAGTTAGATATGATTATTGTAGCCACGGTATCGGCGGATACGTATGTGCCAAGTACATCCTGTTCGGTACAGGGAGCAATTGGCGCGATACGGGCAACTTGCTTTGATATTAATGCTGCGTGTTCCGGATTTTTATTTGCCTTAAATACGGCGTATGCTTATATTGAAATGGGAATGGCAAAAACAGTCCTTGTGGCTGGTGCTGAGACTCTATCTCGAGAGGTGGACTGGTCAGATCGAGGTTCCTGCATTTTGTTTGGGGATGGCTCAGGGGCTGCGATTGTTCAAAAAGATGATTCTAATGTAGGAGGACTGATTGCCAGTGTGACCGGGTCAGATGGTACACAGGGTGATGTACTTACGTGTAAAGGTCGTGGAATTCAAAATCCATTTCATAATTCTAAACGAAAAAAAGACTATATCCGCATGGATGGTCAGGCAGTGTTTCGGTTTGCCGTTACCATGGTGCCACGTTGTGTGAAACAGATTTTGAAAAAAACAGAAACGGATGTAGATGACATTAAATTCTTTGTACTGCATCAGGCAAATGTCAGAATTTTGGAACTGATTGCGAAACGATTAAAGGTGGACATTGATAAGTTTCCGATGAATCTTGACCGTTATGGAAATACATCGTCTGCAAGTATTCCGATATTACTTGATGAGTTAAACCGCAATCATTTATTAGAGCGAGGAGATAAAATTATTTTGTCAGGCTTTGGTGGTGGATTAACTTGGGGCGCAATGCTCATTGAATGGTAATATATATAACCCTCTTTGCATAAACTATAATGCAAAGGGGGATTTTTATTTTGAGAAGGACAGGCAGAGTAATTGTTGTATTTTTTCTTGTGTTTTTTTGTGTAGCCGGATTGTGGCTGTTTCAGTCCTTTCGGGAGAGTCGCGTCGTAAAAACAAAAAAAGAGTATCGCAATGTGTACATAACCGACGTAAAACAACAGAAAGTTGAGGGAATCTGGCGCGGGCAGAAAAAAACGTGGCAGCTTCGTTCTGCTGTTTCCAAAGAAAAAATAAGCGGGGTAGCAGACTTAATTGAAGAGCAGGGAAAAGTTGTAAAAGTTCGGAAAAAACCAGATATGATCCAAGGAAAAATTCTGCGTATTATGGATAAAAAACTGCAGATTGAAAATTATGGTTTTGTTTCGCTGGATGCAGAATTTTGTGTTTATCATCTGAAAAGTGATGTCACAGTGATACCGGGGGAAGCAAACGAATTATCGGTAGGTGAGTCGGGAGCAAAATATGTTGCGGCATCCGGGCAAATCTGTGCGGTGCTGCTATATGAGCAGAAAGAGAAAACGGCTAATATTCGTGTGATTTTACAAAATGACAAAAATCACAGTTATGATTTCTCAAGTGTTACGCTTTCAGGAACAACCGGGTATACCGTGGTTGCAGGAAAGAAGAAGACACATTTTGATGCATCAGAAAAGCAAAAGCTGACGGCACAAAACGTGAAGGAACATATCGTGGTGATACCGGATTCGGGTGGTAAAATCCGGGTAGAGAGTGTAAATAAGCAGTATGGACATCCGGAGTACCGGGGCATTTTTGAAATTGATTTAGTGGACAAGGCATTACATATAATCAATGAGCTGCCATTAGAGGAATATTTATATAGTGTTGTGCCAAGTGAAATGCCGACTGAATATCAAAAGGAGGCATTGAAAGCGCAGGCAGTATGCGCCAGAAGTTATGCCATCAAGCAGATGGCGGGAAAAAGGCTGGCAGCTTTAGGTGCGCACGTCGACGACAGTGTGTCATTCCAGGTGTATAACAATCTGCGCGAGGATGCTGCGTCCATCGCAGCAGTTAATGAAACAAAAGGTCAGGTTGTTTTTGCAGAAAACCAAGTGGCAGAAACTTATTTTTATTCTGTTTCTGCAGGAGTTTCTGCCGGGATTAAGGAGGTATGGTTTGCGAAAAAAGACAGAAGTTATCTTATGCCGTGCGTATTGTTAGGAGATAGTAGAAAAACACTGGATTTGCAGAAAGAAGCGGATTTTTCTGAATTTTTGCAAGGTGAAATAAAAAGTTATGATACCAATTCGCCATGGTATCGCTGGCGGACAACCGTGTCTGAAAAACAATTGCAGCAATTTATTTCCGAAAAGATAAAAAGCCGGTATGAAAAAAATCCGACACAGATTCAGACAAAACAAAAGGATGGAACATTTTTCAGTACCGGACAGACAGAGTTAGGAGAAATCAAAAAAGTAGAAATTTTAAAAAGAGGAAAAAGCGGTGTGGCAGTGATGGCGCAAATTACGGGGAGCAAAAATACACTGCGGATTTACACAGAATATAATTTAAGAAATTTGTTTGGTGGTGAGAAATTAATCTATCTTAGAAAAGATAAAAAAGAAGTGTCGGGACTTAGTTGTCTGCCGAGCGGATATTTTACAATAGAAAAAAAGGGAGATTCTTATATTTTCACCGGAGGCGGTTATGGTCACGGTGTTGGGATGAGCCAAAACGGTGCCAATCAAATGGCAGCTCAGGGAAAAAAGTGCGAGGAAATTCTCAAATTTTACTTTTTAGGTAGTATTTTACAATATCAGAAATCCGTCTGAGGTCATTGATGGGGTGAATGCTGTGGTAGGTTTGCAGATATTTGTTTAAAAGCGCACCAAGAAAAAGAAAAGTGATGCAGAAATAAAGCCATAACATCAAAAAGACAATGGATGTCAAACTGCCGTAAATCGATGAAATCGTGCCCCAGGTATCCACATAAAAAGAATACAGATACGAGAACGAAATCCAGAGAAAGGAAGACAGAATGGCACCCGGAAGTTCTTCCCTAAACAGCGCATGGCGGCCCGGTATAAAATAGTACAAAAAGGCGAAATAAATCGTAAACAGTAACAGAGAAAATGCCGAGCGCAGCAAAAACAAAAGTAATGTCATGTGCTGCATAAATGGCAGAAAGTGATTAATCAACTGGATAATCTGGTTGCCAAAAACAAGAAGAATTAAGCTGATAATAATCATAATTGTAAATAAAACGGTATCTAAGATGGAATGAAAACGCCTTGAAAAAAAAGAACGGTGTTTATCCAATCCATCACTATATATTGCTTCCAATTCATAGGCAATACTAGCAAACCCTTTTGAACCGGCCCATAATGCAGAAATAACGGTAGCGGAAAGAATGGTTGTGGATGCCTCAAACGATTCATTCAGCCACGTTGAGATAAGGGAACTTAAACTGGCAGGAATGACCTTCTGTACGGAGGCAAGAAGGACCGCTTCACTGATGGGAGTATGCTTTAACAAGGTAATAAAAAACATTAAAAAAGGAAAAAAGGACACCATGATAAAAAAAGCAACCTGCGCCGCATGAATGGAAATGCGATTGCTTTTAATATTTTTTATGGACCAGATATAAAGGTTATTTGTTTCCATCGAATGACTCCTTTTTTCTTTGCTGTGCTAAGTATATGCAATTCTCGGGGAAAAATCAACATAAAACGCATGCAATTTGCACAAAAACTAATAGTGACATAGCCAAAAAACTATAAAAAATCAACAAATATAGTATTTACATTATAGTTAAAATGTGGTATTTTAATGTCAGAGAAAGGAGGTTGCCAAATGCAACGAAACAAACTTATGGGTGTTGTAGCATTGCTTTTATGCATCGGAATGATGATTCCTTCCGTATCGGCTCAGGCAGCTACGACGATCTACAACGAAAAGACCGGCGTTGAAGACGGTTATGATTACGCACTGTGGAAGAATTATGGCGATACAAGCATGACCTTAAACGGTGGTGGAAACTTCAGCTGCTGGTGGGACAACATTGGGAATGCGTTGTTCCGCAAAGGAAAAACCTTTGACTGCACAAAAACATATTCCCAGATTGGTAATATTTCCATTGATTATGGATGTTACTACCAGCCCAAAGGAAATTCTTACCTTTGTGTATATGGCTGGTCCAGAAACCCGTTGGTTGAATATTACATCGTAGACAGTTGGGGAACCTGGCGTCCGCCTGGAGCTTCTTCCAAAGGACAGATTACAGTCGATGGCGGAACGTATGATGTATATGAAACAACTCGTTACAATCAACCGTCAATTGACGGTGACACAACATTCAAACAGTACTGGAGTGTACGTACAAGTAAGCGTACAAGCGGAACCATTTCGGTGACAGAACACTTTAAAAAATGGGAAAGCCTTGGCATGCCGATGGGTAAACTCTATGAAGTAGCTTTGAATGTAGAAGGTTACCAAAGCAGCGGTTATGCGGATGTTTACAAAAATAATCTGACAATTGGGGGAAGCACATCCGGTGGAAGCAGCTCAGGAGGAAATACTTCCGGTGGAAACAGTACATGGAATGGTTTGACCGTGCAGTGCGAAGATATGAAACTTGGCGGTCCCTATGCAGGTAAAATCAGCTCTCCATTTAATGGTGTTGCCTTGTATGGAAACAATGATTCCTGTTCATATACGCAGTATTTTGGATACGGAACACATGACTTTACATTGCGTGGCTGTTCAAACAACTCAAAGATGGCACGGGTAGACTTATATGTAGGCGGTCAGAAAAAAGGAACGTTCTACTATGGCGGAAGTTATCCGGCAGAATATACGATTAAAAATGTAACACACGGACTTGGCAATCAGGAGGTAAAACTCGTTGTGACAAGTGACGATGGTACATGGGATGGTTATATTGACTATTTGACAATCAAATAAGATGTAGTTTTTAATGAAAAGAATTCGACTGAAAAGTTTGCACTTCGTGGGCGCACTCAAAACCCACTCAGTGCAAAACTTTTCAGTTGAATTTTTTTAATTGAAAAACTCATCTAACTGACTTTTTGCAAACACTTCCCACAAAGCGTTTGCAAAAAAAGGTAGATTTGTTAAAAATATGTCATTATTCACAAAAAAAGGTAGTAATTAGGAAAAAAAGGAGTATAATATTTTGTGTTGAATAAATGCAGTTTTGGATGACATCGAGGAGGTTAAGCATGAAAAAAAGAAAAATTGGCACAAGAGGGATTATGATGATTACCACAATGAGCATTATGATTGCAGCGGTAATTATCACAGCAGTAATTGGTATGATAGGTGTTCGGACGACAAATAATATCGGTATAAAGAATTATAAAGATACGATGACCGATGGATACAATACTGAAATTAAGACGCAGGTTGAGTCAGCAATTTCGATTGTTTCTCATTATTATAATTTATCGCAGGATGACAAATTGTCCGAAGAAGAAGCAAAAGAACAGGCGTTAGAAGTAATTCGTAATATGCGTTATGGTACAGATTATGACAAAGATGGTGTAAATGATGGTTATTTTTGGATTGACGATACGGATTATAACTTAGTAATGCACCCGATTCTGAGTAAACAGGAAGGGACAAACCGTAAGCAGTTAAAAGACCAGAACGGTGTATTGATTCTTCAGAATATTATGAAAAAAGCGAATAACGGTGGTGGCTTTAACGAGTTCTATTTTACGAAATCAGATGGAACTACCGTGGCTCCGAAAATTGCGTATTCAGAAAAATTTGAACCATGGAACTGGGTTATAACGACAGGAAATTACGTAGATGATATGCGGTCTCAGGTGAAAGATACCAGCCAGGCAATGAATATTGTAATTCGCAATATTGCCATAGAGTTAATTGTAGGTATCATTGTCATGATGATCGTGGCTTTTCTTTTCAGCATTTTCTCAACCAAACGGATTTTGAAACCGATTATTGCGCTTAAGGATGATTTGCTCCGTTTTACAAAAGGAGAATTGGATTTCCATGTAAATGAAAAAGCGCTGTGCTGCAAGGATGAGATTGGCGTATTGGGAGAGAGTTTGGAAAAAGTGAGAGGAACACTTTACCAGATTGTCCGTTCTATCAAGGAGGCATCCGGACATATTACGGAGACAGAAAGCGTTGTTAAAGAACGCTCAAATGACAGCCGCATCAATTCCAAAGAAATTGCAAATGCTGTAAACAATGTTTCGCAGGGAGCACATTCACAGGCAGAACAGGTGCAGGATGCCGTAGATGCAATTCAGGTTATGGATCATATGATTGACCAGATGCAGCAGAAGATATTTGATATGACAAAACTGTCGGATGAGATGACGGAAGCTGGGGAAAATGCAAGCGTTATTATGGCAGAACTGGAAAGCCGCAATGAGGATACCACAAATGCGATTTACAAAGTGGCAGAGCAGATTGAAAAGACGAATACTTTAGTACAGAGAATACAGGAATCAACGCAGTTAATTACACAGATTGCTTCACAGACCAATCTTCTGAGTCTGAATGCAAGCATTGAAGCTGCCCGTGCAGGAGAATCCGGTAAAGGATTTGCCGTTGTCGCAGATGAGATTAAGCAGTTGGCAGACGAGTCCCAGAATTCGACTGTTACCATTGAAGAGATTATTGATACACTGCTTGCCGCTTCCGGTGAGATGGTGAAAACAATGGAAGTACTTTCCGAGCAGACCAAAGAACAAAAAAGCAAATTGGATGAAACTAAACATAAATTTGAAGAAGTTTCAAATCGAATTGGCGATACCAAAGAAAATATTGAGGTTGTAAGAGAGAGTGCAGCA
>OHTZ01000923.1_pt1 | contig 16547 bp, 17 predicted proteins | sample 1579011 | NCBI WGS metagenome assembly OHTZ01 (sample SAMEA3879603, study PRJEB24766) | human gut metagenome | biome: human-associated habitat; feature: feces | place: USA | collected 1985/1987
CGGTTTCCACATTGGTGCTGGTGATGATTTCCTCTGCCATATCCTTTCTCCCTTTTGTTCATTTTTGCGTTTGTTTTTTCAAATTATAGCAAAGCGGGAACCGGCACACCATGGTGTACTTTTTTCTCGCCGTTTTGTTGTGTTTTCACGCGCTGCCCGCAGCGGGCGTTCCGGCTGGCACGGTGCGGCTTTCCGGGCAGTTCCGGGGCTTTCCCATCCCTCTTTTTTCTGTGGATCTTCCGCCCGTTTTCCGCCAATTTCACTCCACCATCTTTTGCGCTCTGCGGCGCATGGCGGCGCTGGACAGCTCCGAAAGATACACCGCATCCACCAGCCCTCCGTCTGCCAGCACATAGCACTGGGGCAGCTCGTCCGAAAGGCTGACCACCGCCCCGTTCTTCTGGGCGTAGTTCAAAAACTCCCGCCCCCGGGGGGAGGTGGTGGTGGTCTCCAGATCAAAGATACCGATGATGTCACGGTCGTTCAGGACATAGTCCCGCCCCAGATGAATATACATACTGTATTTTCTCCCGTGTCTTTTGTTTGCATAAAGTCCGTGAAAATGCAGCTTTTATGCAGTATCACTTACAACATTTATCCATGCCGTCAGACCCGGTTCAGCACTCCGCCGTCCATGCGGTACACCTCGCCGTCGGTCTTTAAAAAGTCCGTGTCATCGCAGCTGGTCACAAAGGTCTGCTTTTCCTTCATGCAGGTGAGCAGATACTGCTTGCGCCCTTCGTCCAGCTCGCTCAGCACATCATCCAGCAGCAGCACCGGGTGCTCCCCGGTGATCTGCGCCGCCGCCGCCGCTTCCGCCATTTTCAGGCTCAGCACCACGCTGCGCTGCTGTCCCTGACTGGCATACACCCGGGCAGGCTGGTCGTCCAGCAGCAGCTCCAAGTCCTCGCGGTGGATGCCGCACAGGCTCTGCCCGGCGCGCAGTTCCTCCTCCTGCCGCTGACGCAGCAGGTCGGCAAGCCCGCCCGGCGCAAACTGGGCGGCGTAGCGGATGCTCATCCGCTCCGCCCCGTGGGAAAGCTCCGCGTAGTTGGCGCAGGCGCGTGGAGCCAGCAGTTTCAGATACTCCCGCCGCCGCTGCTGCAAAGCTTCACCCTGCGCGGCAAGCTCGGTGTTGAGCACCTCCAGCAGGGTGCGCTTTTCCGCGTAGGGGCGTTCCTGCCCGTTTGCGGAGTGGCGCAGCAGCGCATTTTTTTGCTGCAAAACCCGCACATAGCGGCGGTAACTGGCCAGATACCCGGGGTACAGCTGGCACAGCGCAGCGTCCAGAAATTTGCGCCGCCCTTCCGGAGCCCCCTTGACAAGGCTCAGGTGGCCGGGGTCGAACACTACCGCCGGAAAGCTGCCCGCCAGTGCCGCCGCCCGCTTGGGCGCTGCGCCGTTCACCGCCGCATAGCGGCCGGGCTTTGCGGCCTCCGGGGTGCCCACGGTCATGCGAATGTGGGCAGGCTCAGCGGGCTCACATCCCTCCGGCCGGTCCCGCTGGGTGTCGGCTTCCAGCACCGCGAATGCTTCTCCCCGGCGCACAAGTTCGGCGTCCTTGCCGCCCCGGAAGCTTTTGCCGCCGGTCAGCAGCCAGATAGCCTCTAAAAGGTTCGTCTTGCCTTGGCCGTTGTTGCCGCAGATGACGGTAAGCTCCCGGCCGGGCTCCAGCCGTGCCGCACAAATATTGCGATAGTTCTGTACTTCCAGCGAAAGCAGACGCATTTACTGACCCTGCCCGATCTCTACGCTCTGCCCGTCCAGCTCGATGACGTCTCCGGCGCGGCACTTTTTGCCCCGCATGGTGCACACCTCGCCGTTCACCTTCACAGCACCGCCCTGCACCAGCTCCTTGGCTTCGCCGCCGGTCTCGCACAGACCGGCAAATTTGAGCAGGGCATCCAGCTTGATAAACTCGGTATGAATGAGAATCTTCTGCATAAAACGCGCTCCTTAGTCGTTTTTAAAGCGTACCGGCAGTACCAGATACAAAAAGTCGTTGCCCTCTACCGGCAGCACCTTCACCGGGCTCAGCGGGCCGCTGATCTCCATGCGCACCTGCTCGGTGCGGGCGTTGCGCAGCGCATCCAGCAGATAGCGGTTATTGAAGCCGATCTCTACCTCATCGCCCTCGCAGGCGGCGCTGAACTCGTCCACCACGCGGCCGAGGTTGGTCTGGCAGCGCACCACAACTTTACCCTCTGTAAAGGAGATGCGGAGGGGATTTTTTAAACGCTCTGTAATAATCAGGGAAGCGCGCTCGATGGTGGAGATAAAGTCCTTGGTGTCGATGGTCACCCGGGTGCGGCTTCCGGCGGGGATGACGTTGCGGTAATTCAAAAACTCGCCCTCGATCAGGCGGCTCATGATGGTGTAACCGGCGGTGGTGAACACCACATAGCGGCGGTTGGCACTGATGTGCACGTCCTCCTCGTCATCATTGGCCAACAGGTGGGACACCTCGGTCATGGTCTTGCTGGGCACGATGATGCGGATATCCTTCACGGCGGTGATGGGGCGCTCCACGATGGCCAGACGGTAGCCGTCCAGCGCCACCATGGTCAGCTTGTCCAGCTCGATCTCGAACAGCTCGCCGGTGTGGGCGGGTTTTTTCTCGTCCTGACTGACCGCGTACAGGGTGCGGTCGATCATATCCCGCAGCACGCCGGTCTTGATGGTCAGGGTCTGCTCCGCGCCGGTGTTGGGCAGATCCGGGAAATCGGTGGCGGGCATGGACTGGATCTCGAACTGTGCCACGCCGCTCTGGATGGTGGTCTTGCCGTTATCCGCCGCCACGATGCTGATCTGACCTGCCGGCATCCGGCTGATCATGCTGCTAAGCAGTTTTGCATTCAGCACGATCTCGCCGGGTTCCTTGATGTTGGCTTCGATGGTGGTCACGATGCCCATTTCCAGATCGTAGCCGGTCAGGGTGAGCTGAAAACCTTCGGCCTTCAGCAGAATGCCCTCCAGCACCGGGATGGACGAGCGCATGGTGACAGCTTTGGAAACGCCGTCGATGGCTGCACTGAGCAGCGTTTTATCGCAGACGATGTTCAAAACAGTATCTCTCCTTTTTTCACACTTCCGGCGGAATATCTGTCCTTTGGGCTGCTGCCGGAAGGCAGTAATATATTGAACTTGTTGTAGTAACCGTAGTAGGGGGTGGGGAAGATGTTGAAAACCCGGAAATGTCTTGCCGGGATGCGGGGCTTTGGCTTTCCACCGGGTTGTGGAAGGCTCGTGAAGGAAATGTTGAAAGGTGGGGAACGGTGATTCTTTCCACAGCCGATGTGAAGAACTGATGTTAAATGTTGAAAACTAAGTGGAAAGTGTGGAAAGCTTCGCCTTTTTGCCACAAGATATAGGCGTATTTTCCCCTTTTTGTTCCGGTTTCTCCCCATATTTTGGGGTCACACCCTGAAATGAGTATGACTTTTGTCCAGTTTTCCCCGGTTTAAGCCTTCACGTTCTTGATGATATCGCTCACGGTCTCCCGCAGGTGCTGGTCGTTCTTCATGTCCCGCTCCATGGTCTTGAGGGAGTAGACGATGGTGGAGTGGTCGCGGCCGGAGAATTCCCGCCCGATCTCCTCCATGCTCATGCCGGTGACCTCCCGCAGGATATAGATGGCAACGCGGCGGGCAGAAGCCACATTGGCGTTGCGCTTGGTGCCCCGGATGTCGGCAGGGGACACGTTGAAGGTGCGGGATACCTCGCCGATGATCTTTTCGATGGTCACCGGCACCGGCTGGGTCTCGTTGAGGATATCCTTGATGGCGTTCTGCGCCACGCTGATCACCGGCTGGATGCCCTCCAGCATATAATAGGCGTTCAGCTTTTTCACTGCGCCCTCCAGCTGGCGGATGTTGTTTTTCAGGTGGTTGGCAATGAACTCTGCCACGTCCTCGGGCAGATCCAGATGCAGCAGCTCTGCCTTGCGCTTCACGATGGCCACCCGGGTCTCAAAATCCGGCGGCTGCACATCGGCGGTCAGACCCCACTCAAAGCGGGTGCGCAGACGCTCTTCCAGGCTCTTGATCTCCTTGGCCGGGCGATCAGAGGCGATCACGATCTGCTTGTGGGCATCGTGCAGGGAGTTGAAGGTGTGGAAAAACTCCTCCTGGGTGGACTCCTTGCCGGCGATGAACTGGATATCGTCCACCAGCAGCAGGTCGGCCACGCGGTACTTCATCCGGAAGTCCTCGGTGCTGCCGGCGCGGATGGCGGCGATCAGCTCGTTGGTGAACTGCTCGCAGGTAACGTACATGATAACGAAATCGGGGTGGGTGCGCTTGATCTCGGTTTGGATGGCCGTGAGCAGATGGGTCTTGCCCAGACCGGAGCCGCCGTAGATGAACAGCGGGTTATAGGCTCCGGAGGGGTTGGCCGCAACCGCCTGCGCCGCAGCAAACGCAAACTGGTTGGAGGGACCCTTGATGAAGTTCTCGAAGGTGAACTCGTAATTGCCCTGGGGCGAGGCGGGGTTTGCCTCGTACTGCTGGGCCAGCACCACCTCATGGGGCGGGGTGCTGGGCACCACCAGTGTGATGTCCACGTCAAAGCCCAGCACGGTCTTAAAGGCCTCTTTCAGCAGGCCGAGGTAGCGGTCGGTGACGATCTTGCAGATGAAATCGTTGCGCACCGACAGGGTGATATGGCTGGAGTCCTCAAAGCTGATGGGCTCCAACCCGTCGATATAGAGATTGTACGTTGGCTCGGCCATCTGCGCCTTGCAGTACATCTGGGCCGCTTCTAAAACGTCCTTGAAAGAATCCATAAAACATCCACTCCATTGAATCGGTCGAAGTTTTCAACAATGCTGCTGATACCATGTTAGTATACCACAAAAAACTCCCTGCGTCTATATTACTATAATGTAATTTATAATACATAAAATAAGCCCCCGCAGCGCCCTTGTGGAAACACGCCCAAAAGACCACAATATCTGGTAGAAAAAAGTTTTCCACAGCAAAATGGTGAAAAAGTTGAAAAGCTTTTAACAGAAAAATCAGAAAAAAGTTTGCAGAAAACTGAAAAAAATGCTTGACAGAACGTCATACTATGCGATATACTGTTGAATTGCAAGCCTGTCCCCAATCTGGGACCGATCAAGACCCCATACCGGGGATAAGTTTTTACGGAGGATACAACCATGAAGAGAACTTTTCAGCCCAAGAAGCGTCAGCGCAAGGAAGTTCATGGCTTTCTGACCCGCATGAGCACCAAGAACGGCCGTAAGGTCATCAATGCTCGCCGTGCAAAGGGCCGCAAGAGCCTGACTGTCTGATCTCTGCCTTGCAGGTGAGATCCGGCGCAGAAATGAATATGCGCACAAAAGACCGCTGATATCCCATTGGCGGTCTTATTTTTTTACCCGTCAAAAGTTTTTTCGTAAAAATGCCCGGATGGGCTTTTAAACTGCAAAAATTTTTGATATACTGGCTAAAGAGTGCACCTATGTGCACCCGGACGAAAGGAGGTGCCGATGTTATGCGTTATCGTCCGATCCGCCGCAACAGCGAGTTTGGCCGTGTGTACGCCCGCGGCAAGTCCTATGTGAACCCGGCACTGGTACTGTATGTGCTCAAGACCCGGGGCCGCAACACCCGGGTGGGCCTGACCGCCACCAAAAAAATAGGCCACGCCGTGCAGCGCAACCGCGCCCGCCGCGTGATGAAAGCTGCGATTGACGAGCATCTGGATTACAATATCGGCGGCTACGATCTGATCTTCGTGGCCCGGGGCATGACCCCCAAACTGAAAAGCTGGCAGCTGAGCAGCGTTGTGGCAAAGCTGTTTGCCCAGGCCGGTCTGCCGGATAAGGCAAAACGCCCGGACGCAAAGCCGCCCGCCACCGTGCCCCCTGCCCGCAAACAAAAGCCGGAGTCCCGCGTGTGAACCGGCTGCAAATGCTCTGCCGCAGGGCATTGTGCGTGCCCATCCGCATCTACCAGTACACCCTCAGCCCATGGATCGGCCGCAGCTGCCGGTTTTCGCCCAGCTGCAGCAACTACACCATGCAGGCCATCCTGACCCACGGCTGTATCAAGGGCATTCTGCTGGGCGCATGGCGCATTGCCCGGTGCAATCCGCTGGGCAAGTGGGGCTACGACCCCGTGCCGCCGCCCGGCCGCTGGCAAAGCCCCGCCCGCAATTTACAGCCTGCAAAGCTGTTTGAAAAGCGGCACAGGGGATAAAGTTTTCGCTTCTTGTGACGCGCTGCACTGTGGGCGGCGTGTCCTACGATAAAAAAATAATGCGTCCCGGGCCACAGCCGGGGCAGAATGGACAAAGGTATGAACTTCTTTTACATCCTGAGCGGTCCTCTCGGCTATGTCATGGAGTGGATCTACAAGCTGCTGCCGAACTACGGCTGGGACATCATCCTCTTCACCCTGCTCATCAACATCGTCAAGATCCCCCTGCAGACCAGCCAGCAGAAGAGCATGGCGAAAATGTCTGCTTTCCAGCCCATGATCGCGGAGATCCAGACCAAGTACAAGAATAAGCCTGAAAAGCAGCAGGAAGAGCTGATGAAGCTGCAGCAGGACTTTGGCTATAAGCCCACGGCCGGCTGCGTGCCCATGCTGCTGAATTTCCTTGTCGTGTTCGGTGTTATCGGCGTGGTGTATAACCCGCTGGAGCGTATTTTCCACATCAGCGCCGCTGCACTTGCTAGCGCAGGCGAGGCTATGACCGCCGCCGGCATCTCCTTTACCGCCATCACCCGCGATACCAACATCATCGCCGAGGTGGTTGCCGGCAACAGCGGCGTGCTGGGCTGCTTTACCGCACAGCAGATCGCTACCATCACCGAGTTCAGCCAGCACATGAACTTCTTTGGCATCGACCTGACCCGCATCCCGAAGCTGGGTCTTTCTCTGGACATCGTGCTGCCGCTGCTGTCGGTCATCACCATGTTCCTGTCCACCCATATCAGCATGAAGGCCTCCGGCCAGCAGATGCAGGGCAGCATGAAGCTGACCATGTATATGATGCCGCTGATGTACCTGTTCCTCTGCTTTACCTACCCGCTGGCATTCTCTCTGTACTACGTCATTTCCAACATCGTCATGACCGCACAGACTCAGGTCATGCGCAAGTTCTACGACCCCGAGAAGATGCGCAAGGAAGTGGAAGCGGAGATCGCCGCCAAGCGCAAGCAGGAAAAGCGTGGTGTGAAAAACACCACCATCACGGTGACCGACCCCAAGACCGGCAAGAGCGTGGAAAAGAACCTTTCCGCCAGCGAGATGAACAAGCGCCGGCTGGAGTATGCCCGTCAACTGGACGCCGAGCGCTACAAGGACGAGCGCACCGTGCCGCTGAGCGAGCTTGACAAGCAGGATAAACAGTAATAAGGGAGGTAAACGGTTATGATCCGTACACAGGAATCCACCGGCAAGACGGTGGACGAAGCCCGCGCCAAAGCCTGCGCCCTGCTGGGCGTGCAGGCCGACGATCTGAATGTCAGCTATGAAGTGCTGGAAATGCCCCAGAAGACCGGTTTTCTGGGCTTAAAGACCACCCCCGCCAAGGTGCGCGTGAGCGTGGAACTGCCGGATGCCCCCGCCGCTGCACCCGCAAAGCCGGTGGAGCCGGTGGCAGAGCAGCCTGTTGAGACTGCCGCCCCCGTGCAGGAGACTGCTCCTGTGGCAGAAGAGACTGCTGTGGAAGAGCCCGCTGCTCCCGCCGCAGAGCAGCCCGCCGAAGCTGCCGAGGAGGCAGAAGAGGTGGAAGTGCCCATCGTCATCGAGGAGAACGCCAAGGTGAAGGCCGCCGTGGACTATCTGCGGGAAGTCATCACCCTGATGGGCGTGGAGAATGTGACCTTCAGCGCCGTGCAGAAGGGCGAAGCTACCATCATCCGTCTGGACGGTGAAAAGCTGGGTGCCCTCATCGGCCGCCGTGGCGAGACCATGGAGAGCCTGTCCTATCTGGCAAGCCTTGTGGCAAACCGTCTGGAGGGCGATTACATCAAGCTGGGTCTGGACGTTGCAGGTTACCGCGACAAGCGCGAGAGCGATCTGACCGCACTGGCACAGCGCATTGGTGCCAAGGTGCGCAAGACCGGCCGCAGCTTTGCCATGGAGCCCATGAACCCCTACGAGCGCCGCATCATCCACTCTGCCATCAGCAAGATGGAGGGTGTGCGCAGCGAGAGCAAGGGCGAGGGCCGTGACCGCCGCGTGGTCATCTACTCCACCGCACCGGATGCTCAGACCGAGAATACCTACGGCGAGCGCCGTGGCCGTGGCGGCAACCGGAATGGCCGTCGTCCCGGCGGCAACCGCAATGGCGGCTTCCGCGGCGGACGCGGCAGCAGCCCCCGGAATGGCGGTCCCCGCAATGGCCGCCCCGCAGGCAGCCGCGGTCCCCGTCCTTCCAGTGTGCCCGAGCGCACCTATGCTCCCCGTGACGCAGAGACTGCCGCACCCGTGGCACCCAAGCGCACCGAGCGCGTGGATGATTTTGCCGATTTCAGCTTTGGCAAGATCGAGCTGTAAATCCTGCTGAGTTTTGCACAATGCTGCCCCCTTCCGGTGGAAAACTGGAAGGGGGCTTTTTGTCTCTTTCCTTTTTCGTCGCTTCGTGATACAATAATTCTGATTTGAGAGCGGAGGGAGAGCACCAACATGGAACATTCAACGATCGCGGCCATTGCAACCGCGCCCGGCGCAGGCGGCATTGCCGTGGTGCGTCTTTCCGGCCCGGAGAGCTATGCCGTGGCGGCAAAGGTGTTCCACCCGGCCAACCCGGCAAAGCGGGTAGAAGATGCCAAGGGCTACACCGCTCTGTTTGGGCATTTCATGGAAGGGGAGGAAGCCTTTGACGAGGGCGTGGCCCTCTTCTTCCGGGCTCCCCACAGCTACACCGGCGAGGATGTGGTGGAGCTTTCCTGCCACGGCGGCAGTGCGGTGGCCCGGCGGCTGGTGGAAAGCTGCATCGCAGCCGGTGCCGCCCCCGCCGCCCCCGGCGAGTACACCCGCCGCGCCTTCCTCAACGGCAAGCTGGGCCTGACCCAGGCCGAGGCCGTTATGGACTTGATCTCTGCCGATGGCCGACAGGGTGCGGCGCTGGCCAATGCCTCCCTGAACGGCGCGCTGGCGAAGAAGATCGGGGCTGAAAAGGATGCCCTGACCGCCCTGCAGGCCCATCTGACTGCCTGGGTGGATTTCCCCGAGGAGGATGTTCCCGCGCTGGAGGATGCCCAGCTGATATCCACCCTGACTGCCGTGAAGGGAGAGCTGGACACCCTCATCCGGAATTATGATGCCGGTGCTGTCCTGCGGGAGGGTGTGGACTGTGCCATTGTGGGGCGGCCCAATGCGGGCAAGTCCACCCTGCTCAATCTGCTGGCCGGGTTCGACCGGGCCATCGTCACCCCCGTGGCGGGCACCACCCGGGATGTGGTGGAGCAGGCCGTCCGGCTGGGGGACATCCGGCTGAACCTGTTCGACACGGCCGGTCTGCGGGAGACCGAGGATGCGATCGAGGCCGAGGGCATCCGCCGCAGCTGGAAAAAGCTGGACGAGGCGGGGCTGATCCTGGCGGTGTTCGATGGATCTGAGCCCCTGACCCGGGAGGATCTTGCGCTGGCGCAGCGGTGTGCTGGCCGCCCTGCCATTGCACTGGTCAACAAAGAGGACAAGCCCACTCAGTTTGACGCAGAGATCATTGCAGGCAATTTTGCCATGGTGCTCCCGGTCTGCTGCCAGGAAGAGGGGAGCCGCAGGGTGATCGCCGCTGCCGTTGCCCGCCTGCTGGGCACCAACAACATCGACCCCCACGCTGCCAGCCTTTCGGGCCAGCGCCAGCTTGCCGCCGCCACCCGCGCGCGGGATGCAGTGGCCGGTGCGCTGGATGCGGTCAGCGGCGGGTTCGGGCTGGATGCCGTATCGGTCTGTGTGGACGATGCGCTGGATGCCCTCTGTGACCTCACCGGCGAAAATGCGTCGGAGAATGTCATCAATGAAGTGTTTGAGCGGTTCTGCGTGGGAAAGTAACGGAGGGCAGCCCGTCTGGCAGCTTTCTCCTCGGACACGAAACGGGCCATTCCATCGCCCGCCCTATTGCCTGCGGCAACAGGGTCCCACCCCAGCGGACGGTCCTCGGAGAAACTTCCAGCCGCTCTGCCGGGTAACAGCAGATTGAACCATAGAGGAAAGTATAGGAAAAGTATGAATCATCTTGGAGATTACGATGTGATCGTAATAGGCGCGGGCCACGCTGGCATTGAAGCGGCCCACGCTGCTGCCACGCTGGGTGCCAAAACGGCGGTGTTTACCATGAGCCTGGATGCCATTGGCAACATGCCCTGCAATCCCAGCATCGGCGGAACTGCAAAAGGAACGCTGGTACGCGAATTGGATGCGTTGGGCGGTGTGATGGGCCTTGCGGCAGATGCCACCTACCTGCAGAGCCGGATGCTGAACAAGGGCAAAGGCCCTGCCGTTCATGCCCTGCGCGTTCAGACCGACCGCAAGCGCTACCACGAATATATGAAGCACGCCCTTGAACTCACGCCCGGCCTTGCCATCCATCAGGCCGAGGTGGTGGCGCTGGAGGTCGAGGACGGCCATGTGAAGGGCGTTGTCACCCAGCTGCACGGCGAATACACTGCCAAGTGCGTGGTGCTGGCCACCGGCACGAACCTCGGCGGCAAAATTTTCGTGGGCGATGCGTGGTACGCCTCCGGCCCGGACGGCATGCACGCCGCCAACGCCCTGACCGACAGCCTGAAGGCTGCCGGGCTGCCGCTGCGCCGGTTCAAGACCGGCACCCCTGCCCGGGTGCACCGCCGCAGCATTGATTTTTCCAAGCTGGAATGCCAGCCCGGCGACCCGGACAGCGAATTGCAGCCCTTCAGCTTCCTGACCGATGCCCCCATGCACAACAAGGTGGAATGCTGGATCGCCTACACGAACCCGGAGACCCACAAGATCATTCTGGATAATATCCAGCGCAGCCCGCTGTACGGCGGCATGATCGAGGGTGTCGGCCCGCGCTACTGCCCCTCTATTGAGGATAAGGTGGTGCGCTTCTCCGGCAAGGACCGTCACCCGCTGTTCGTAGAGCCCTGCGGCGAGAACACCGAGGAGATGTATTTGCAGGGTGCGTCCAGCAGCCTGCCGGAGGACGTGCAGAACGCCTTTTACCACAGCATCAAAGGCTTTGAGCATCTGGAGATCATGCGCCCCGCCTACGCCATCGAGTACGACTGCGTAGACCCCACCAGTTTGGAAGCCACGCTGGAAAGTAAGGTGGTGCGGGGTCTGTACGGAGCGGGGCAGTTCAACGGCACCTCCGGCTACGAGGAAGCCGCCGCGCAGGGTCTGCTGGCCGGTCTGAACGCTGCCCGCAGCGCAAAAGGGGAGAGTCAGCTGATCCTGGAGCGCCAGACCAGTTATCTGGGCACGCTGGTGGATGACCTTGTCACAAAGGGTGTCATGGACCCTTACCGCATGATGACCAGCCGGAGCGAGTACCGCCTGACCCTGCGGCAGGACAACGCCGATCAGCGGCTGACCCCCATTGGCCGGGAGTATGGTCTGGTGCAGGATGACCGCTGGGCAAAATACCAGCACACCCAGAGCATTCTGGAAGCGGAGCGCCGCCGCCTGCACGAGACCCACCTGCGCACTGCTGACCTGCGCGCTGCCATGGAAGCAGCCGGGCTGACCCCTGCCGCGGAGGGCGGCATTGCCGAGGAGCTGCTCCGCCGCCCCGAGATCAGCTACCCGCTGTTGGCGGGGGTGATCGGCTGGGGCGAGGGCATCACCCCCATGCTGGCCGAGCGGCTGGAGACCGAGATCAAGTACGCAGGCTACATTGCCCGGCAGGATCGGATGATCCGTGACGTGGCTCGCCACGAAAAGACCCTGATCCCCGCAGATTTTGAGTATGCTGACCTGACCGGCCTGACGCTGGAGGCCCGTGAGAAGCTGACCCGCATCCGCCCGAAGAATCTGGGGCAGGCGGGCCGCATCCCCGGTGTGTCGCCCTCCGATGTGGCGCAGCTGAGTATTGCTTTAACAGTGAGAGAGAAAACCTAATGCAATGCCAAGGCCTCTCCTACTAGGAGAGGTGGCAGTGCGTAGCACTGACGGAGAGGTTGGACGAAGGATAGCATAACCTCTGTACAACCTCTCAGCCGCCTGCGGCGACAGCTCCCCTGATAGGGGAGCCATTGATAAAAAGAGAAAAGAATTGCCTCACACGAAAAGGGACAGATAAATGATCGACAAGAACAGATTAGAGCAAAAATGTTCCATGTGGAACATTGCGCTGACCGGGGACCAGCTGGACCAGCTGGATGCCTTTGCGCAGATCCTGGTGGACTACAACCAGAAGGTCAATCTGACCGCCATCACCGACCCGGAGGGCATTGAGGACAAGCACTTCCTCGACAGCCTGCTGTTTGCCAGCCAGCCCGAAGTGGCAGGGAAGATGGTGGACGTGGGTGCCGGTGCCGGATTCCCGGGCATCGTGACAAAGATCTACAAGCCCGAGCTGAAGCTGACCCTGATGGAGCCCACCGGCAAGCGGGTGGAGTTCTTGAAGTATGCCTGCGCTCAGCTGGGCCTGACCGGGGTGGAGTTTGCCAAGGAGCGCGCCGAGGAAGCCGCCCGCAAAGCATGGCGGGAGCAGTTTGATCTGGCCTCTGCCCGTGCGGTGGCGGCTCTGCCCATGCTGGCCGAGTACTGCTTACCGCTGGTCAAGGTGGGTGGCAGCTTCCTTGCCATGAAAGGCGCTTCCGGCGAGGAGGAGCTGGCTGCGGCCCGCGGTGCCATCCGGAAGCTGGGTGGAGAGTATAAGGAGACCCGCACTCTGCATCTGCCGGGCGGCGATACCCGCACCCTCATCCTCTGCAAAAAGATTTCGCAAACTCCGACAGCCTACCCCAGAAACGGTGGAAAGATCGCAAAGTCTCCGCTGAAATAACGCAAAACCGCAAGATAAATGCCAAGCCCTGCCGAACGATTCTTCTGGCAGGGCTTTTTGATTTCTGGTACACTGGAACTGCAATGAGTGAGTTTTCCACCGTTTCCCGGGAAACGGTGGGAAACTGCGTCACATTTCAGCGAAAGGGGAAAGAATCATGTTTGAATGGAAGAAATCTGCCGGAAAGATCTACACCCTGCCTGTGGAAAGCATCCATCCCTCGCCGTTTCAGGCTCGGACTGTTTTTGATGAAAAGGAGCTGGCGGGGCTGGCTCAGAGCATCCGGGAAAATGGCCTGCTGCAGCCCATCTCGGTGCGGAAGGTCGAGGGCGGTTACGAGCTGGTGGCAGGGGAGCGGCGGCTCCGCGCCTGCAAGCTGGCCAGGATGGAGACCATTCCGGCCATCCTCTGTGACTGCGGCGACCAGCGGACTGCGGCGCTGGGTCTGCTGGAAAACATTCAGAGGGAAGACCTGAACCCCTTTGAGCAGGCACAGGGGCTGCGGGATGTGATCGCCCTTTGGGACTGCACCCAGGCCGAGGCGGCCAAACGGCTGGGCATGGCACAGCCCACCCTTGCCAACAAGCTGCGGCTGCTGCAGCTGACCACCGACCAAAGGCAGTTCGTGCTGGACAATGGCCTGACCGAGCGCCACGCCCGGGCTGTCCTGCGCCTGCCCGAGAACCGGCGGAGCGAAGCCCTTATCACCATTGCCAAGCGGCGGATGAATGCCCGGCAGACCGACCTGTACATTGAGCAGGTGCTCAATGCCGCTGCCCCGGGCAGACACCGCATCTCCATGGTTAAGGATGTGCGCATCTTTGTCAACACCATCGACCATGCCATCCGGCTGATGACGGACAACGGTGTGCCTGCCACGGCCCACAGGGAAGAGCGGGACGGCTATATCGAATACACGGTGCGCATTCCAACCGCAGCCGCGCAAAGATAAAACGCATCGCAATTTTCACAAAAAATGCAATTCCACAGGGTTTTTACGCAAAATAATCAGGAAACAGGTTCAAAAAGCCGCGCTGATGTGCTATACTAGTCTTTAAAGGGGCTTTGCTGGCGGGAAAACAGCGGGGCCCGGCCTCGAATGTTCCACGTGGAACAAATAATTTTCCCGGGAGGAAACAAAGAGCGTGGCTAAAATCGTTGCAATTGCAAACCAAAAAGGCGGCGTGGGCAAGACAACCACGGCCGTGAACCTTTCGTCCTGCGTTGCGGCTCTGGGCAAAAAGACGCTCATCGTCGATCTGGACCCGCAGGGCAATACCACCACCGGTTACGGCATTCCCAAGCGGAGTGTCGATGTGGGTACTTATGAGCTGCTGATCGGTGAGGCGGAGGCAAAGGATGCCATCCGCAAGACCGAGTTCCGCACCGATGTCATCGGTTCCAACACCCGGCTTGCGGGTGCGGGTCTGGAAATGATCGACCTGCCGGGCCGCGAAAGCCGCCTGCGCAAGGCGCTGGCCTCGGTGCAGAAGGACTACGACTTCATCTTTGTGGACTGCCCGCCCAGCCTGGATCTGCTCACCCTGAACGGTCTGTGCGCCTGCGACAGCGTGCTTATCCCCATCCAGTGTGAGTATTACGCACTGGAGGGCCTGTCGGAGCTCATCAGCACCCTCAAGACCATCCGCAAGAAGTACAACCCCTATCTGGACATCGAGGGCGTGGTGTTCACCATGTTCTCCGGGCGGTTCAACCTGACGCTGCAGGTGGTGGATCAGGTCAAAAAGTATTTTGGCACCAAGGTCTACAAGACCACCATCCCGCGCACCATCCGCATCTCGGAAGCGCCCAGCTACGGCCAGCCCATCAATTTCTATGAGCCTAAGGGCAAGGGCAGCGAGGCCTATATGGATCTCGCCATTGAGTTCGTAAAGAACAACCGCCCGCATGAACCGGCACGCCGCCGCACAAAAGGGAACAGTGCCCCCGCCGAGCAGAAAAGCGCACTGGAACAAGTGAAGCAGGGGGAAGCGTAACCTATGGCGAAAAAAAGAGGAGGACTGGGCCGGGGCCTGGAAAGTCTGTTTGAGGACACAGCCCCCAGCTTTGAGTCCGATAACCGGATCGAGACACTGCCCCTGCGGGAGATCGAGCCGGACCCGGCCCAGCCCCGCAAGACCTTTGATGAGGAAACGCTGGCAGAGCTGGCGGCCAGCATCTCAGAGCACGGTTTGCTGCAGCCCATCGCGGTGCGGCCCCACGGGGTGGACCGCTATCTCATCGTGGCCGGTGAGCGCCGTTGGCGTGCCTGCCGGATGGCGGGACTGACCGAGGCACCTGTCGTCGTGAAGGATGTCACGGATGAGCAGGCCATGGAGCTGGCGCTGGTGGAAAACCTTCAGCGCGAGGATCTGGACCCGGTGGAAGAAGCACTGGGCATCCGGGAGCTGATGACCCGCTGTGACCTGACCCAGGAGCAGGCCGCCCGCAAACTGGGCAAGAGCCGCAGTGCGCTGGCCAACAGCCTGCGTCTGCTCAACCTGCCCGAAACGGTGCTGGAGCTGCTGAAGAGCGGTTTTCTCACCACAGGCCACGCAAAGGTGGTGCTGGGCCTGCCCACCCCGGAGCTGCAGGAGCAGGCGGCACAGATCATTGCCGACCATGAGCTGAATGTCCGGCAGGCAGAGGCCCTGTGCAAGAAGCTGGCCAAGCCCCCCAAAGAGCCTGTGGAGCCTGCCCCGCGCGGCACCCTGCCTGTGGAGGTGGAGGAGAGCCTGAAGCAGGCGCTGGGCAGTGAGGTCAATGTGGCCTACCACGACGGCAAGGGCAAGCTGACCGTCCACTTCTACTCGGATGAGCAGCTGAAGGCTTTTGCAAACTTATTAGGGCAATATCAGGTTGAGGATTAAACCTCTCCGTCATTGTTGTTGCCTAGTAGGAGAGGCCTTGGCAGCCGATGGAAGCTTTTCGGATACGCCAGAGGCTCCCCTGCCAGGGGAGCTGGCGGGCGCAAGCCCGACTGAGAGGTTGTACGAAGGCAAGCCTGCCTGAGAAGAAAAAACATAGCGATCTAAGGCGCACGCCGCCTTTGAACGGCATGGGAAAGGGCTTACCCGCCCCATGCGAACCGAAATAGAGTAAGGAGAGTAAATCATGCTTGATATCAAATTTGTCCGTGACAACCCGGATGCTGTCAAGGAAAACATCAAGAAGAAGTTCCAGGATGCCAAGCTCCCTCTGGTGGATGAAGTCATCGAGAAGGACGCAAAGTACCGCGAGTGCCTGAAGGAAGTTGAGAGCCTGAAGGCTGCCCGCAACAAGCTGAGCAAGGCCAACGGCCCCCTGTTCGGTCAGCTGAAGAAGTGCACCGACGAGGCCCAGAAGGCCCAGCTGCAGGCACAGATCGATGCCAACAACGCCGCCGTCAAGGCCGATGCGGACAAGATGGCAGAGCTGGAAGCCGAGGAAGCAAAGCTGGCTGACCGCATCCAGGAGATCATGTACACCATCCCCCAGATGATCGACCCCAGTGTGCCCATCGGCCCCGATGACACCTACAACGTGGAGGCTCAGCGCTTTGGCGAGCCTGTGGTGCCCGATTTCCCCATCCCGTACCACACCGAGATCATGGAGAG
>OHTZ01000937.1_pt1 | contig 16343 bp, 11 predicted proteins | sample 1579011 | NCBI WGS metagenome assembly OHTZ01 (sample SAMEA3879603, study PRJEB24766) | human gut metagenome | biome: human-associated habitat; feature: feces | place: USA | collected 1985/1987
CCTCGGGGAAGGGACTTACCATCGCCCTCGCGGGCTCCATAAGCGGTGTTTCGCATTTGCGAAACCTGAGATTCATTATTATTATCAGGACCGGGGCGGGGTGGCTCAATTCGAGCTTGACCTCGTCCTTGTCCGAGACGTTCAATGTTGCCTTCCACCAATTGTCAAAAACCACGCCCGAAGTCTGCCATTTCAGACCTTCCGACTTGATGGTGAGAGTGTTGTCCGGCGAAAATATGGAAATCTCCCTGCCGTTCCCCACGAAAAACGAAGTGCTGGAACAGATGGCGAAAGATGTGGTCCAATCTGAAATCATGTCCACGTCCAGTTCGTGCGGAATCTCCATGCCTGCCAGCAACTCCCTCTCTTTCAGGCCGTTGAGTTCCTTGGCGTATTCCATCAGATAAGCCAGGTTCCCGATGGTGTGGTCCTCCCTTTTTCCGCCCGCACCCAGGATATGAATCGTATCTATATCATGGTAATTCATCAGCGCGTAGCGGAAAGCCTTGTTCAGGTCATTGTAATCCTGCTCCTCCACCTGGACGATGATGCCGGCATATTTACCGCGCATGGATTTCGGCAGCGAATCCAGATCCCCGATTATGGCATCCGGCAGCCTCTCCTCTCCGAAAATCTTCACGTTGTTCCGCATAAATGCAGTCGCCGCCCCATCGCAGCAGATGATGTAATCCGCTGTGCGAATGAGATATAGAGGATATTCCTTCTTGGGGAAATCTCCGTTGCAGATGATCACCGCGCTTGCCATATCTTATTTTTTACGAATTATGCCCAAACCATGTCTCACCGGAATGATGACGGTCTCCACCCTCGGGTCGTTCGCCGCCAATTCATTGAATTTCACGATTCCCGCGGTCTGCTTGTCCTCCGGCACGTGCTCCGCGAACACCTTCCCGTCCCAAAGGACGTCGTCGGCGAGAATAAATCCTCCGCTTCGCGTCAATGCTAGCGCAAGTTCGTAGTAGTCAGCGTATTCCCTCTTGTTCGCGTCAATGAATACCAGGTCGTAGACTGTCTTCCCGTCCTGCTCGCGGAGAAATTCCTTGGCGTCCCCTATGTGGAGCGAAATCTTGTCTTCCACGCCGGCGCGTGTGAATCCCTCCATTATCAGGTCTTCCATCTCGTCATTGATTTCAAGCGTGTCAATGTGTCCGTTTTCCGGCAGTCCGAGTGCCATGCAGATGGCGGAATAACCTGTGAATGTTCCGATTTCCAGCACGTTGCGGGGCGACAGCATCTTCGCCAGCATATATAGAAATGCACCTTGGGTGCGTCCGGACAGCATCCTAGGGTAATTGGTTCTGATATTGGTCTGACGCTCCAGCCAATCCAGAGCGTCATTCCTGAAAGAGCTATGAATTTCTATGTATTTTTCAAGTGGACTTTCCATCTCCAAGTGTGTTACAACATTATCAGCGAGCTGGTGCGGCCCGGGGCGAAAATCCGGCAGGCCATGTCGCGGATTTCGGCGGCTGTGACCGCCTCCACCTGCCTTCTGGTCTCCTCCGAAGAAGAAACCATGCCGTAAGCCAGGAGACTTTTCCCCATGCCGAGGCATTGGGCCTCCCCGTTGTCCGAACTGATGGCGAGCTGGCCCAAGAGCTGTTTCTTGGCCGCATTGAGCTTTCTGTCAGACAGTTCCGACTCCTGCAGTTTCGCCAGTTCCCTGTTTATGGCAGCCATGCATTTCTCCAGATTCTCCCTCTCGCATCCCAGCGATATGGCCAGAATTCCGGTATCCGAATACTGCGTATATGAGGTCTCCACGCCGTACACCCAGCCATGTTTTTCACGCAACACGCTGTTCAATATCGAATTCATTGCCGGTCCGCCCAATATGTTGCTCATCAATACGGTAGCGATTCTTTCCTTCTCCTCGTAAAGCGACGGGGCGAAACCTCCAATCACCGCATTGGCCTCATGATTCCTCTTGTTCAGCACGTCGCTGAAGACATTGTCCATGACCACGGGCTTCAGCATGGCCTGTCCGCCGGAGACATTAGCATTGTCCCCGAAGAACTTGCTGAACATTTTTTGCGCGTCAGCCTCCATCTTTTTCTCGTCGATGTCGGCGACGATGGTGAATGCCATTGACTGCGGTACGAACTTGTCTTTCATGAACTTGCGCAACTCTTCCGCGGTGATGGCCTTGACCGATTTCACCGTCCCGAGTATAGGCATTGAAAGCGGATGCCCCATGAAAAGCTTCTCCTCGAAGCGGTCGTAGATGTCGTCTGCCGGGCTGTCCTTGTACGACTTGATTTCGTCTATCACGACGCCCCTTTCGGTGTCGACTTCATTGTCCGGAAACATGGCCGAAGTCGCGATTTCCAGCAGCAATGACTCTGCTTTCGGCAAATCTTCTTTCAGTACCGTCGCATGGAGCACGATTTCCTCTTTGGTCGTGTAGGCATTCAGTTCTCCGCCCAACTTGTCGAGGTAACCGTTTATCACTGAGGAACTTTTGTTTGCCGTGCCCTTGAAAAGCGTATGCTCCGTAAAGTGGGCGATGCCGCTATGGAACCCTGCCTCGGACCTTGTTCCGCAACTGATGCCCAACGCGCAATAAGCTACGGCGGATCCGCCTCTCTTCACTGCATATCTGATTCCGCACCCTGCTTTCCCTGTAATCATAATATGCTGCTTATCTGGTTTTTGCGATCTTTTTAAGGTCTCCCTTGAGGAAGCCGGCATTCTCCGTGCCGGTGACAGTATGTTTCTTGTAATAGAACAGCTCGTGCGTTCTTGCGTCAATGAGAATCTTCCAGCATACAGCGCCCTTGTGCGGCTCCGTCGGGGTGATCACGTAGCTGACCAATGTCCTGCTGTCGCCTGCCAGAAACAGGCTGTCCGCCACGTCTCCGCTTTCTATGTCAATGCCTTTCTGTGCGATCTTTTCACGGAATGCGGAATCCGCTGCCGGTGCGATGTCCTCTTCAGCTATGACTGCCTTGCGTCGCGCCGATTTGCTGAGAGGGGTCACGTATGAACCGATGCCGGAAAAGTTGCCCTGCAAGGATTTGGCAATGTAGCCCTGCATGATGTCCACCAGTCCCGGAAGCATCGCGGCCTCACGTCCGGAAGGAAAATCGGCAGCGCAGACAGGCATGCTCACGACCTCCACCATGTCATTGACAGTCTTGGCATTGGCCTTGCCTTTCACGATGGTGAGCATCATTATGCCCGGCTGTTCCTCCTTTTTGTATTTCACCTTCACCGGAAGCATGAAATAGTATTCCTCATTGTTTTTCAATGAGTTGAACTCGTCTACCGAACAGAATTCGAAAGGGGAGAGGCTCCAGGTGTTGTTCAGCGCCTCCTGCAATATCGGGTCAATGAAATTGGTGCCCGGCAGGACGACTTTCATTGTCCTCGTGGCGAAGTCGCTGAGCTTTTCTTTTCTGGTCGTTATCTGGGCCTGTGAAAAAGCATTGACACTCATCATCAATGCCGTCAGGAATATTGCTATTTTCTTCATCATAACACGTCTCGTTTAAGTTGCGCACGCATTGTCCGGCCTAATTGGCGTCACATGCTGCGTGATAGGAAACAAAGTTACAAAATTTATGTTTATCTTTGTAGAGAATGTCCTAATATAAACAGCTTTCAAGCTATGCCGGAAAATTCGCAATACATAGTCTCCGCGAGAAAATATCGCCCGGATTCTTTCGAGGATCTCATCGGGCAGGATAACATTGTCAAAACACTGAAGAACTCCATTGTCAGGGGAAAATTGGCGCATGCCTATCTCTTCTGCGGCCCGCGAGGCGTGGGCAAGACGAGTGCCGCCCGTATCTTCGCCAAGACCATCAACTGTTCTTCGCCGACGGCGGATATGGAGCCTTGCGGCCAATGCGAGTCCTGCGTTTCTTTCCAGGAAGGACGTTCGTATTGCATCCATGAGCTCGATGCCGCGTCCAACAATGGTGTCGAGGACATCAAGACGCTGATGGATCAGGTGCAGATTCCGCCGCAGGTGGGAAAATACAGCGTGTACATCATCGACGAGGTCCACATGCTGACCCAGTCTGCGTTCAATGCTTTCCTGAAAACGTTGGAGGAACCGCCTGCACATGCGATTTTCATCCTGGCGACCACCGAGAAGCACAAGATTTTGCCGACGATCCTGTCCAGGTGCCAGACCTACGATTTCAACCGTATCAGCATTCCGGACATAGTGAGGAATCTGCGCGACATCGCGACCAAGGAGAATATCAATATTGATGACGAGTCGCTTCACATCATCGCCCGCAAGGCTGACGGGGCAATGCGTGACGCGCTCACGATTTTCGACCAGACGGTGGCGTTCTGCGGTACAGACGTGAAATACGAGGACGTCATCAGAAATCTCAATGTCCTGGACTACGAGCATTGCTTCCACCTTACTGATGCAATGCTTGCAAATGATTATGGTTCAGCGCTTCTGGAGTTTGACAATGTGTTGTCCAAGGGGTTCAATGCCCTGTATTTCGTGGCTTCGCTCAGCTCTCATTTCAGGAATCTGATGGTGGCGAAGAACGGTGCTCTGGACGCTTTGCTGGAATTCCCGGATTCATTGAAATTGAAATATAAGGAGCAGGCGGACCGCTGTCCGATCCAGTTCCTGTACGATGCGCTTTCCGTGACCTCCCAGTGCGAGTCCGGTTACAAGGAGAGCATAAATCCGCGTCTGCATATCGAGTTCGCGTTGATGAAACTTTGCTTCCTTACGGGAGGACCTGTTTCATTGCGTCCGGCGGCTCCTGTTACGGCTCCTCAGGCTGCACCTCAATCTGCGCCGAGGACAGCACCTCAGCCGGTGCCTAGACCGCAGTCCCAGCCAGAACCGGCCCAGCCTGATACGGCTCCAGCCAAGCTTGTCAATGTTGCAGAAACGCCTGTAGCACAGCCTGTTGCTGAAACGGCTGCCGCTCCGGAGACCCCGGCGTCACCGGAGACTCCGGCTGAAACGGCTGCTCCGGCACGTCGGAAAAGGACTTCCAAGTCGGCAGCACTTTCACTGGATGCTATAAAGGAAGAATCCAAGGCGGCCTCATCGGAAGTTGCTGACAGCAGTCTTTCTGACAGGATACCTGAAAATGCAGAGATTACCGGACATTGGCAGAAATTGCCTGAACAATACCGTTCCCGTCCGCGCCTTTATTCGACATTGGCCACTACCAAGCTGAATGTCAAGGAGATGGATGGCTATAAGCTGCTGGAATTCTATGTCATGAACCTGGCGCAGAAGACTTGGGTAGAGCAGGAATTGCTCCGCGAACTGGAGGACAAGCTTCAGAAGTCATTGGGTACCAAGCGGGTAAGATTGGCTGTAGAGGTCATTCCGGAAGAAAAAGTCGAAAAGAAAATATATATGCCTGAGGATAAGGCGAAAGCCATGATGGCAGGTAATGAAGAAATCAGGAATCTGGTGAAAGACCTGGATTTGGATGTGAAATAATAAAACGAAGGGAAAATGAAACTCCGTTGCGAAAATCTTGTTAAGAAATATGGTGTAAGGACTGTCGTCAAGGGCGTGTCCATGGAAGTTGAGCAGGGCGAAATCGTCGGATTCCTCGGTCCTAATGGAGCAGGTAAGACTACGAGTTTCTATATGATTACAGGTCAGGTGGTTCCGAACGGCGGAAGAATCTACCTGGATGATGAGGACATCACGGATCTTCCTATGTACAAGAGGTCTCTCAAGGGAGTGGGCTATCTTCCGCAGGAGGCTTCCGTGTTCAGGAAGATGTCTGTCGAGGACAATATCATGTCAGTCATGGAACTTTCCGACATGACCAAGGAGGAACGCCGTGACCGTCTGGAGTCGCTTATTGACGAATTCAACCTTTCCAAGGTGCGCAAGAGTCTGGGAATCCAGCTGTCAGGAGGTGAGCGCCGCCGTTGTGAAATCGCCAGGGCGCTTTCCATTGACCCTAAATTCATTCTTCTGGATGAGCCTTTCGCGGGCGTGGACCCGATTGCCGTGGAGGATATCCAGTATATCATTGCGAAGCTGAAATACAAGAACATCGGCGTGATTATCACGGACCACAATGTGGGTGAGACCATGGCGATCATTGACCGTGCCTATCTTCTTTATGAGGGCACGATTCTCCAGTCCGGCACGCCGGAGAAACTCGCGAATGACGAGGATGTCCGCACAAAGTACCTCAGTTCCGGATTTATCCTGAAGCGTTCACCGGCCGTAGAAAAGGCCCGCCGCGAACATGCCGAGATCATGGCTGCCCGCGCTGCCGCTGCCGAGAAACTCTAGCGTACGATTTCCACTTTGTCCCCGCAGTCGTATATTGCATCCTTGTCCATGTACGTCACGGTGGACGGCACATGCACCTTCCTGAGATTCAAGCACTTCTCCACGGCATAGGCCTCGATTCTCTCTGTCCCTTCCGCGAAAACTATCTCCTCCACGTTTTCCAGGCGGCAGATGAAATTCTTTTCTATTACCTTGACCGGCTCGAGTTCCAGTCTGGTTATCGCGGGAGGGATAAAGTGCGGCGCATCGTTACCTGTATTGTATAACACATTCTTGTATGCAGTCAGGAACTTGTTGGCGGGATCGACATTGATTTCGCGGAGGGTACTGAAGTTGCTGCCCAGATAAACCGTGTTCTCTCCGACCCTCTCCACATTGCTGCCCAGATACAGCTTGTCATATGACCCGTTGACCTTTTTGACAGGGCAAAAAGACGTGATTCTGAAGCCGTTGATGCTGAACGGCACCAGCACATAATCGAGTCCGGAGTCCTTCACCTCTGCAACATTGAGCCTGCCCTCCTCGAAATTATACGCGAACTTCCCGTCCTCGAAGAGATTGAAATCCGCCCTGACAGGCTGAAGCACATCGCGATATTTCCCGGTGTCATCCATTTTGTAGTCAATGCCGTTCGTAGGGTCGCTGACGTGCCATTCTCCATTCACATATGCGTAATTCCAAGCGTGGCCGCCAATCCCGACGAGCCAGCCGTTCACGCACATTGCCGGAATGTCCTGGCTCTGGCACATTATCTTGAACAGATTTGCATAACCCTGGCAGACGCAGACCCTATGAATGAAAACATCGTACGGGTCGAGATATATGGTCTCGTTTCCGCTGCCGTACCTGACATTCTTCACGATCCAGCTGAAAATATTGTCATATGTCTGAATCTTGCTGTCTGCCTTCAGGTTATTGTCAATGAATTGCCTGATCTCGGAAAACTGTTTCTCCGTAATCTTGGTTTCGCCCGGTGTCAATGTCCTTGCCGGGTCCACGGCCTCCAGTAATTCGCGCAGCGCGAGTGCCCCGTCTGCCGGCAGCCGCTTCGCCCCGTCATCTTTGGGAAAGTCAATGCTGACCGGCGGTTCCTTGTCCGGAATCTGTTCATTGCCGTTCTCTTTTCCGCAGGACGCGAATCCCAGGACAGCCATCAATGTTATAATTAGTACCTTGTTGCTCATATGTCTTTCGTTTGCAGCGGCAAATGTAATATTATTTCATTGTCATTGATGCGAATAATTCCTATTTTAGCGAGAAATCGCTAGAAAAATGAAAAAGATATTAGCAGCATTGACATTGACCTTTATCGCGACGGCGGCATTGGCGCAGACGGGGACTTGGAGCGGCAGGTTGGACGTTCCCGGCGCGACGCTTTCGCTCGTTTTTCACATGGGCGACAGCACAGCCACTCTCGATGTGCCAGACCAGGGCGCGAAGCAGATTCCGGTATCGGTAAAACGCTCCGCATTTGGTTCTATTGAGTTGGATGTACCGTCTATAAATGCTTCATACAAAGGACTTTGGACAGGTAAACTCATCACCGGGACATATACGCAGAACGGAATGTCGTTTCCGCTGCCGTTGACACCCGGAGCCCCGGTTCTGAGGCGTCCCCAGACCCCTGTCGGGCCATTTGCCTATGTCAATGCCGATGTTTCGTTTTCCAATGGTGATGCTGTTCTGAAAGGGACATTGACAATGCCGGAGAACTGTTCCCGGGAGACTCCTGTGCTCCTCATGGTTACAGGAAGCGGGCTGCAGAATCGGGACGAGGCAGTGTTCGGTCATAAGCCGTTTGCGGTTATTGCCGATGCGTTTGCCAAGGCCGGGATTGCGACTTTGAGATATGATGACAGGGGATTCGGCGAGTCCACAGGCGATATCGTTTCGTGTACCACGGAGGACTTGAAGAACGATGCTCTTGCCGGGATCGGTCTTCTTCGTGGGAAGTTTGACCATGTCGGTGTGCTCGGGCACAGTGAAGGCGGAACCATTGCCCTGATGTTGGCTGCGGAAGGCAAGGCTGATTTCGTGATTAGCCTGGCAGGCATGGTGGCCTCCGGTTCCGAAACGCTTCTGGACCAGAACCGTCGAGCGCTCCAGATGGCCGGGATGCCTGAATCCGAAACCAACAACTATTGTAGATTTCTTGCTGACGCCTACGCGGCTGTTGTCAATGATATGTCGTTACCGTCTCCTGACAACTACTGTCTCCCTGCCGGGCTCAAGCAGAATGCATTCATGCTAAGTACTTCATTGAAAACTCCTTACATGAAATATTTCTTGGGAATGAATGTGTCGGATATCTTAGGTTCGGTCAAATGTCCGGTAATGGCTCTCAATGGCACCAAGGATACCCAGGTAGACTGCGATCGCAACCTGTCACTTCTTCGCCAAGGCCTTTCCGGAGGCTATACTTTTGCTGATGAATCTCCGATCAATGTTGTCAAGGCCGAAATCGGGCTGAACCATCTGTTCCAGCACTGCCGGACCGGTGAAGTGTCAGAGTACAAAGAAATCGAAGAAACCTTCTCCCCGGATGTTCTCACCGAAATGATAACCTGGCTACATCTTCGCTTATCGCAAAACAGTTTCTAAGTAATCTTTAAATAATAATTTGGTAAAAATTCTGAAAGCGGGACACAGCTGTCTGATGGAATTCTGCTCGCGAGGGCTACCTGGCGGGACGCGGCCACGGCTGGATTTGTAACCTATTGATAATCAGATACTCTTTTAATAGTAGCGTGGAAATGCCGCCTATTTTTGGCTACGTTTCCACGCTCTATTTCGTAACTAGTTGAATATCAATGTCTCCCGAAACGGAGTGTGGCCGCGTCCCGCCAGCTGCGTGGATGACCACCCTTCGGGGCACTGTGCGATTCCTGCTTTTGTTCCGAATTCAAATCCTCAAAAGAGTAGCAGGGCCAATAGAGGCGTTTTACCCGATATTCACGTAGTCGCGGATGTCCTGCGGGGATACCGGGTTGCTGCCCAGGATCAGCAGTCGTTCTACGACGTTGCGCAGTTCACGGATATTTCCCGTCCAGCTTTTCTCCTGGAGCATCTTGATGGCTTCCGGTGAAAAATCCTTCTTAGGCATACCGGATTCTGTGCTCACCTGGTCGTTGAAGTACTTGACCAGCAGCGGAATATCGTCACGTCTTTCGTCCAGTGACGGCACGTGGAGGACGATTACGCTCAATCTGTGATAGAGGTCCTCCCTGAATGTGCCCTTCTCGATTTCCGCTTTCAAATCCTTGTTAGTGGCAGCCAGAACCCTGACATCCACGATGATATCCTTGTCGCTGCCGACACGTGAAAGTTTCTTTTCCTGCAATACGCGCAGCACTTTCGCCTGGGCTGCGAGGCTCATGTCGCCTATTTCATCCAGGAACAATGTACCGCCGTCGGCCTGTTCGAATTTTCCTTTATGCTGTTTGATTGCAGATGTGAATGCACCCTTTTCATGTCCGAAAAGTTCACTTTCGATGAGTTCTGACGGGATGGCCGCGCAGTTGACCTCGATGTAAGGCATGGCGCTGCGGTTGCTCTGCTGATGCAGACTCCTGGCTACCAGCTCCTTACCGGAACCATTAGGTCCTGTAATCAATACACGGGCATCAGTCGGCGCCACTTTCTCTATCATCTCCTTCAGATGCTTTATCGGTGCGGATTCGCCTATCATCTGCTGCCCGAACACTTTCTTCTTCAGATTGGTGTTTTCGGTGATGATCTGCGTGCGCTCCGTCGCGTTCTTGATGGTGATCAGTATCCGGTTGAGGTCCAGCGGCTTCTGGATGAAATCGAAAGCGCCTTTCTTTATGCATTCTACGGCCGTTTCAATGTCGCCGTGGCCGGAAATCATGATGATGGCGGAGTCAATGCCGTCCTTGCGGAGCTTTTCCAGCACTTCCGTACCCTCCATGTTGGGCATCTTGATGTCGCAGAAAATCACGTCATAACGTTCCTTCTCCGCCATCTCGATGGCCGTAGGACCATCTTCAGCCACTTCCACATTATATCCTTCATCTGACAGGATCTCGCTCAATGAGTTCCTGATAGCTCTTTCGTCATCAACAATCAATATTTTCATCTCACTACTAATTTTATTCTTGTGCCTTGCGTGGGATTTGCCTCTGTTTCAGCTAATTACCAGCTGCGACTTTTGTCGGCCCACGCGCTTTTACATTCGTTATCCCCTCCCTAAATCCCTCCCCTCGGGGGAGGGACTTGCCCACGCCCTATCGGGCTCCAAGTTACCTATGCTCTATCGGGCTTTAAGTTGCTGTCAATGCTGCCCGAGTGGAGGGCTTCATTGTGAGTTTGCGTGGAGCGTAAGGTATTGAATGTCAGCTGTTTGACTAATTTAAGAGTTGACGAAACTCTAACTCTGAAATTAGCTATATTGCTGACTGACAGGCATTTGTGCTCCACACTAACCTCTTTCCTACTCCCGTGCATGAGGAGTTAACTCTGTCTTCCGCCTGTTCTGAACCAAGTGCCGGCCCTCGCGCGAGAGTACAATATAGCAAATATTGTTCTAAAGTGGTCGGACTGTCAGGATTTCGCGATATTCTTCGGGAATCGTATCGTGAAGCAGGCCCCCTGGATGGAGAACGACCTGCTGTACGAAATCTCTCCGCCGCAGCGCTCCAGGATATTGCGGCAAATGGCAAGACCCAGTCCCGTTCCGCTGCTCTTTGTGGTGAAATTCGGCGTGAACAGCCTGTTGCGGTTCTCATCCTTGATGCCGGGACCGTTGTCCTCCACCACGATATCATAGAACCCTTCCTTGGAACTGTTTCTGACAGAAAGGATTATCTGTCCGTGCTTCGGCTCGCGCCCGGCCTCCATGTCCTCCGTCTGCTGGTTCTCGATAGCCTGCACGGCATTGGTCAGCAGGTTCACGAACACGCGGATCAGCTGCGGCTTAGGCCCCATTACCAGCGCGTCCTTCAGTCCGAAATACTGGAAAGTGATATTGTCCTTGTCGTCGAACATTGAAATCTGGTCGGACGCCATGCGGTCCAGGTCGATAGGCACCATCTCCTCGGTATAGAGTTTTGCGAAAGTCGAGAATTCATTGGCCGTATCGGTCAAGACCTCGATGCTGTCGAGCACCAGCCTGGATATGTCGTCGAACTTCGTCTCCCAGCTCGGATCGTTCTTGCTCTTCAGGCGTATCAGCCTCTGTATCTGCAACTTCATCGGTGTCAGCGGGTTCTTGATTTCATGCGCCACCTGACGCGCCATTTCGCTCCAGGCCCTCTCCCTCTCTACCTGCGCCACCTGTTTGCTGGACTCGGAAAGGTCATGTACCATCAGGTTGTATGCCCTCACAAGTCCGGAAATCTCATCCTCCTTATCGTAAATGATGTATTCCAATCCCGCAGTCCTGGCGTATACCATCTTGCGTCCCATGTCAATAATCGGGCGGAACATCTTGTCAACCACTCTTGTCGTGAAGAACCTGGTGATAATCAGTAATATGAAGAACACCGTCATCACGAATACGGAGTGGAATATCGCATCTGCCTTGAACGAAAGTCCGGAATCAGTATATGGTGCGCTCAAGATTGCCATGACCTTGCCCTCATCATTGAAAATGGGCGCGTACATGGTGTAGAAACTCTTGCCGCCGAGACTCTCCTTGTGGATGTAGTACCTCTTGTTGTTATACATGATGTTCCGGTACGCCTCATCATTGGTCCTGGAACCGATAATCATGTTTTCGAAAATCTCAGGCGCCGTGGTGTTGAACACCTTGCCGCCCGGACTGTACAACGTTATGTCCGACCTGGTATAATCTCCGATATTGTCGATTATGGCAGACATCTCGTTCGCCGGCATATCCCTGAATGAATGCAGCGCCCTCGTCTTGTTCTCCATAAGTGACTGGATAGTAGAGATTTTGCTGCTCATGAGCCTCATTACGTTGGCATCATTGCGCTTGTAGACGAAGAACACCATGATGACGCTCATCGTGACCAATGTCATGAGCATGGACAGGAAAAGCACCGTGTTCACCCTGGATTTGTAATAGTTCTTCTCGAAATCGCCGCGCCTTTTCCTTCGCAGGCAGCAGAGGCTGATCCAGAAATACGTCAGCAGGCAGACGATGCTCGCCGACAATATGTATTGCAATATGCTGATTCTCGGACGGGACAATATCACCACTTCTTCCGGCGAAACATGGTTGAAGAAATGGACATATGAACCGGACGCTATCCTGTTGTGGTCAGGGTCACGACCGTCCTCCTTGAACTGTCCTGACAATATCGTCGGGTACGGGTAGTCTCCCTTATAGCTGACCAGTTTTCCGTCAATGTATTTGGCATACGAATACAGCGGCGGTATCGTCACGGAACCCGGTGTCCCTGAATCCAATATGAAAGAGTATCCACGTTCTTCACGGTCTGCCTTGGAATTTATGCCGAGCAGCATTCTCACTGACCCCTTGTCAGGAGTATAGTACACGAACATGCCTGCATATTGCGCCCTTCCGTTCATGTTCCGGCTGTACCGGAATCTGGAATCGGAAGCAATCGGCTTTCCGTTCAGGATTCTCTCGTCAATGAATTTCAGCATCTGAGGATCAGAGGTCTTGTCCTTGTAGATGTAGAGGCTTACATCATAATCCTTCGATATGCGGCTCATGTAAGTCTCTGTGATTCTGTTTAATATCACCCTGTAGTCCCTGGTCGTGAAGATGACTTCCGGTATGGAATTGTCAGATTCTATGACCTTTTCGATGCCTCGCAGCTGCAGCTCCAGCCCGAGGTCCCTGTCTATTGACAGGCGGTTCATCCATATTTCCTCGCGGCTGAACTCCTTTTCGCGCCCCAGAATCGAGAACATGCTCATGAAATATACGGCGCAGAAAACCGAAAATGCAGTACGTCCGAATCTGGATGCCATGTTGTATTTAAATCCCGTGAGCCTGTGGACCGGCACGCGGATCATCTGCAGCCCCATCGGAATCACAGATATGAGAGTCAGGTACGATACATATATATACAATGTGTATCGTCCCAGCTGTGTGATTTTATAAAGCTCCAGTCCAATGTTCGAGTTGAGGATGAGGCTGCGGAAAGTGAACGTTATGTAGACCAGCAGCAGTATGCAGAACGCGACAGTGGCGCCTATCATGAATGAAGCCCTGTGCCTGGTGTTTTTCTCGAAGACATATTCCAGAATGTCTCTCCTTACCATGTATGTCGAGAAGAAAAGCAATATCAGCCAGAGGTTTATGATCAATACGGCACCGAGGGAATAAAGCATCGGTCCGTCCGCGTAAATCGTAGGCGAGAAGAGGGAAGACGACCCCTGCATCCCGTATCCGAAAAGGTAAAATGCCAGAAATATCAATGTCAATGCTACGACTGCCAATCGCAATACCTTGCGGCTGCGGTTGAAATGCAGGTAGAGCATTATTCCCAATATCATGAAAGTCACTGAGACCCAGACCATTGTAGTGTCAGGGAGAATCGGCATCACCCTGGTGGTCTCCTGTATGATTTTCATCAGAGGATAGCCGTTCACGGAAATGACCGAGCCGCCGCTGTAGCTTATCGGCTGCAATGAGAATCTGTCCGAGAGTCTGAATTTCGGGTTAACCCCGTTTATTGACCTGGAATCCAATGTGTTCCTGATTTCAAGTCCTCCGATTATGCGGCTGCCTCCTTTCCCGAAGAGCGCTTTCACCAGGTACCATTTCGGCCCGATGTTCATGAACTTGACCGTAGTGTCTGCTTCCGCGAGAGGTGAAATCAGGTTGTAACGCAGGTTTGCAAACCGCTGCACCACCATGCGGTCCGCGATATCGTCATTGTCCAATGAAAACTGGTTGCACCATGACTGCAGGGAGTCGCCGGCATAGCGGTACACGACCATGTCCTCAGGAATCCCTTTCAGGTTCAGCCAATCTGCGGGCGATGTGGCCAGCGCGGTGTTCATGTATGATTCCAGCTTGTCGAACCGCTTGTTTACCGCGCTCGTGAATCGTTTGGCGGCGAAATCCGAAAAGTCCGACCTTCTGTTCAGGAAAATGTTGGCAATGATGCTCAATGCCGCTATCGCGAAGAACAGCAGACCGGCGTTCTTGCCCGTCAATGAACGGAAGAATTTTCGTGCTTTACTATGTTTCAATGTTTTGGACATGTTCTGCTATTCGTGGTGATAAGGCTCGCCCTTTATGATGGTGAATGCCCGGTAGAGCTGTTCTGCGAAAATCGTCCTGACCATCTGGTGGGAGAAAGTCATTTTCGAAAGCGACATCTTCGAGTCTGCCCTGTCATAGACTTTCTGTGAGAAGCCGTATGCCCCTCCGATGACGAATGCAATATTTCTGCCGCTGCAGGCCATCTTGTTCTGGATATAGGATGCAAACTCCATTGACCTGAACTCCTTGCCGTGCTCGTCCAGCAGGATGACATCGTCCGCCGGACGTATCAGCCCCAAAATCAGGTCACCTTCCTTTTCCTTTATCTGGTCACGGGAAAGTGCCGAGGCGTTCTTCAGTTCGGGAATCTCGTTGATAGTGAATTGTATATAGTGGGAAAGCCTGCCTGCATACAGCTCCAGGCCTTCTTTTACCCACTTCACATCGGTTTTTCCGACTGTTATCAATGTTATTTTCATCAGACTTCCGCGTTTTCCAATCTTGTCATCCACAAAGATAATGAAAAATCATTTTCGCGGCTCGGAATTTGCAAATAGAATGCTTGATGTACAACAATGTAGGAAAACAGTATGAAAAACAGATTGCTCATATTCTTATCTGCTGCGGTAGCGTTCTGCTGCTGTGGACATAAGACATCTGCCCAGGATGAGGGGTACGATGTGTTCGTTCCTATTGCCAAGTATATCCGTCTTGGAGATGCGGAGAAACTCTCGGCGTGGTTTGACGACAGCCTGGAGATTTCCATAATATCCAACACCAGCGATTCCAGCAAGAATCAGGCGAAACAGATTCTTAAAGCATTCTTCGACAGCTATTCCCCGAGAGGGTTCGACATAACACATACGGCAGGCCGTTCCAATATGAAATATGCCATCGGAAGGCTCAGTGCCGGCGGCGAATCTTTCGAAGTGACCATTTTCGTCACTTTCAAGCAGGACACATATAAGATACAGCAGCTGAAAATAATGAGGGAAAAATAAAAAAAATGCCTATTTTTGCCCCAAACCAACCGACTACAAATGCAAGTTCCAGATATAATCATTGCAATTGACGGATATTCGTCCACAGGCAAAAGTTCGTTTGCCAAACTCATAGCTAAGGAATTCTCGTTTCTTTACCTGGATTCAGGGGCATTGTACCGCGCCGTGACACTGTACGCGATGGAGCATGGCATGGTTCTTCCTGACGGCAGCATTGACATTCCCGCTCTTGACGCGGCCCTTCCTGCGCTGGATGTCCGTTTCGAGTACGCCGACGGCGGCAGTCATACTTTTATCGGTGACGAGTGCGTGGATGACAAGATCCGTACTATCGGGGTCTCTTCCCATGTAAGTCCGGTGTCGGTGATTCCGGAAGTGCGCAGTTTCGTGGACCGGAAACTTGTCGGATATGGGAAGAACAAGCGCATCGTCATGGACGGACGCGATATAGGCACGACCGTATTCCCACATGCCGAACTGAAAATATTCGTCACGGCCTCGGCGGAGACCCGGGCACAACGACGCGTCGACGAACTGAGGGCGAAAGGTATCGATGTCGATTTCGACGAAGTGGTCGCCAACATCAACAAACGCGACCTCATCGACCAGACCCGTAAAGAAAGCCCTTTGCGCAAAGCCGAAGATGCCATAGAGCTCGACAATTCCCACATGACAATCGCCGAGCAGGACGCATGGCTCATGACCCGGTACAGAGAAACCGTCGACAAACTTCGATAATCACCCGCAAAGGTAGAAAGGAGACAGGTTATGGCACGCATAGAAATAGACGAACATTCGGGTTTCTGCTTCGGTGTAGTCACGGCTATCCGCAAAGCCGAAGAAGAACTCGACCGCACCGGACGGCTCTACTGCCTCGGCGACATCGTACACAACAGCAACGAGG
>OHTZ01000961.1_pt1 | contig 16039 bp, 19 predicted proteins | sample 1579011 | NCBI WGS metagenome assembly OHTZ01 (sample SAMEA3879603, study PRJEB24766) | human gut metagenome | biome: human-associated habitat; feature: feces | place: USA | collected 1985/1987
GGATTTCAGTCTGGAGGTACGGGCAGGCGAGTGGGTTTGTGTGACCGGCGAGTCCGGTTGCGGCAAGACCTCGCTGCTGCGTGCGGCGTTGGGATTCCTCCCGTTGGAGGCCGGACGGGTATCTGTCGGCGGGGAGGAGTTGACGGAGCATACGGTGGAGCGTATCCGGAAACGCACGGCCTACGTGCCTCAGGAACTGTTCCTTCCGGCTGAATCGGTGGACGATATGCTGCACCTTCCTTTTCACCTGAAAGCGAACCGGGGCGGAGACTTTTCGGAAGAAAAGCTGTTCCGTTTTTGGACGTTATTGGGGTTGGAGCGGGACTTGCTCCACCGTAAGGTGGTCCAGTTGTCCGGCGGACAGCGGCAACGTATCATTCTGTCGATGGCGGCCATGTTGGGCAAACGCCTTTTGCTGGCCGATGAGCCGACTTCTGCGCTCGACGAGGATAGTGTGGGGAGGGTGTCAGCCCTTTTCCGCCGTCTGACGGCTGGCGGAACGGCCGTATTGAGCGTGTCGCACAACCGGGCTTTTCTGGAAGCCTGCGACCGGGTGGTAAAACTTTAAACGGACAGCGATGGGAACGGTGGATTTGACCTATACGGGATTGGCCGTCGGCATGTTGCTGATGCTGATACCTTTTTATTTTCTGTGGCGTTTCCGCACCGGATTGCTTTCGTCGGCTTTGTGGGGAACCGTGAGGATGACCGTGCAGTTGTTGCTCATCGGCGTGTACTTGCGTTTCTTGTTTCAATGGGACAACGAATGGGTCAACGTGCTGTGGATGGCAGTCATGGCCGTCATCGCTTCCCATACGGCTGTCAGTCGCACGGCCTTGCGCCGCGAGGTGCTGCTCCTGCCGGTTTTCACGGGCTTTCTGGCTACGGTCTTGTTGGTGTCGTTGTATTTCCTGGCCTTCGTAGTGCGTGCCGACGATGTGTTTGCCGCCCGTTTCTTCATTCCGGTGGCCGGTGTGCTGTTCGGCAATATGCTGACGGTGAATATCATGGCCGTGAATGTCTATTACAGCGAGTTACAGCGCGAACAGGATATGTATTATTACCTGTTGGGCAACGGGGCGACCCGTTTCGAGGCTACATTGCCTTTCCTCCGTTCGGCCGTCATCAAATCCTTTTCCCCGTGCATCGCCAACATGGCCGTGCTGGGTATCGTGTCTTTCCCGGGGACGATGATTGGCCAGATACTCGGCGGCTCGATGCCCGAAGTAGCCATCAAATACCAGTTGATGATAAGCGTCATCACGGTTGTGGCCTCCATGCTGTCCTTGGTTATCACGATTTCGCTTTCCGTGCGCCGCACGTTCGATGAGTTCGGGCGACTGAAGCCGATATTCAGAAAAGGCCGGAATACTAAATAAATGATAAAATCCACCGAATTTCTTTGGAAACCTCCCGTCTTATCCCTATCTTTGTGAAAATTTTCTATGACGTGAAAATTAAGGAAGTAGTTTTTGCCCTTGAAAGATTCGCGCCTTTGCCCTTGCAGGAGAGCTATGACAATGCCGGTCTGCAAGTAGGATTGACGGAGGTGGAAGCATCAGGGGCTTTATTGTGTCTTGACGTGACCGAGGAGGTAATAGACGAAGCCGTTTCTTTGGGTTGCAATCTCATCGTGTCACACCATCCGTTGTTGTTCCACGGGCTGAAGACCGTGTCCGACCGCAACTACGTGGAGCGGTGCGTACGGAAGGCCATCCAAAACGACGTGACGGTCTATGCGGCGCATACGAACTTGGATAATGCCGAGGATGGCGTGAACTTCAAAATCGCCGAAAAGTTGGAACTGGAGCAGGTGAGATTGCTTCTGCCGCATCCCGTGAAGGTGAAGGACGGCGGGCATGAATACACCGTCATGGCGGGCAGCGGAGTCATCGGCGTGTTGCCCCAGCCGGAGGATTCCCTGAAGTTTCTCCAGCGCATCAAGTCCGTATTCCATATCGAATGCCTGATGCACAATGAGCTGTTGCAGCGTCCGGTGCGTAAAGTCGTAGTTTGCGGAGGGGCGGGCGATTTCATGCTCGAAGAGGCGCTCAACCAGAAAGCCGATGCTTTCCTGACAGGGGAGATGCACTATCATCAGTACTTCGGCCACGATCAGGAGTTGCAGATTGCCGTCATGGGGCATTACCAGAGCGAGCAATACACGAAAGAAATTTTTTATTCCATCATAGGTGAGATTTGTCCCGAACTGCCGCTTTACATGACGGCGGTAGACACAAATCCCATAAAATATTTGTAATAAGCACTATGGCAAAAGACATGAAGAAAGATGCGACGGACCTGTCGATTGAAGAAAAGTTGAAGAATCTGTACCAGTTGCAGACCATGCTTTCCGAAATCGACAAAATCAAGACGTTGCGCGGAGAGCTTCCGTTGGAAGTACAGGACTTGGAGGACGAGATAGAAGGCTTGTCTACCCGTATTGAAAAAATACATGGAGAGATAGGGGAGCTGAATGCGGACATTGCCACGCGTAAAGCCAATATCGAAGCCAGCAAAGCCTCTATCGAAAAGTATAGCCAGCAGTTGGACAATGTGCGTAACAATCGTGAGTACGAGTCTTTGAGCAAAGAAATCGAATACCAGACCTTGGACGTGGAACTGAACGAGAAGCGCATCCGCGAGGCTTACAGTGCCATTGAACACAAGAACGGGGAAATCGCCCATTGCACGGAGCTGATGGACGACCGGCGTGCGGATTTGGACGTGAAGAAATCCGAGTTGGACGATATTATTTCCGAAACGCGGTCGGAAGAAGAGAAGCTGCGCGAAAGTGCCAAGAATCTGGAAGCTACTATCGAACCTCGTTTGTTGTTGGCGTTCAAGCGTATCCGTAAGAACAGCCGTAACGGATTGGGTATCGTTTACGTGCAGCGCGATGCTTGCGGTGGCTGTTTCAATAAAATCCCGCCCCAGCGTCAGTTGGATATCCGTATGCGCAAGAAGATTATCGTATGCGAATACTGCGGCCGTATCATGATAGACCCGGAATTGGCCGGAGTGGAAATCGAAAGCAAGGCGGTAGAAGAAAAGCCGAAGCGTCGCCGTCGGGCTGCCGCTGCTACAGAGGAGTAAGTATATCGCCCTTGGACATATTCAGGAAAGATTTGCAAACGCGCCTGCGACAATCGTGTCGCAGGCGCGTTTTTCGTATGGCCGTCCTTCTTTCCGTTTTCCAAACCCTCATACCATTTTCAATCCTACTACGGAAATCACCAGGGTGGAGATAAAGAAAAGACGCCAGAACGTAGCCGGCTCATGAAAGAAAAGAATGCCCAACAAGACCGTCCCGGCCGCTCCTATACCAGTCCATATCGGGTAGGCGGTTCCTATTGGAATCGTTTGTATAGCCTTGATTAGTAAATACATGCTGAGTGACATGCAGCAGAGAAAACCCAGCAGCCACGAATAAAACTCCCAGCCGGAAACGCCTTTTAGTCTGCCCATGCAAAAAGTGAAAGCCACTTCGCATAATCCGGCTCCAATCAATGCAATCCAGTTCATATCTTAAAAATGTTTTTATTAGACGCGCAAAGGTAAGGCTTGCATCCGGAAATCTACTTTACATTTGATAAGAAATGACCGTAAAGTGGGAGGAAACGCATGTTTTTCCCTATCTTTACCCAAGATTTAATTTCAGTTGTTCGTGTTTATGGATATTCGTACCATTATCAGTCGTATACATTCCTTGCCGGAATCGTCGTTGGAGAAACTGGAAGAGAGCCTTACTCGTGTGGACCGTCCCAAAGGTTTCCGGTTGACGGAAACAGGGAAGGTGGAAAGTAATGTGTTCTTTTTGTCCGAAGGCATAGCCCGTGCTTATCTTCCCGTAGACGGGAAAGAGGTCACTTTCTGGATAGGTGCGGAAGGCAGCACGCTGATGTCGATGAAAAGTTTTGTGAACGATGAAAAAGGGTATGAAACCATAGAATTGATGGAAGACTCCGTGTTGTACATGTTGGAACGGGGACAGCTCTACCGTTTGTTTGAAGAAGACATTCACATTGCCAACTGGGGGCGGAAGTTTGCGGAGAAGGAATTGTTGAAGACCGAGGAACGCCTTATTCCCTTGTTGTTCACCACGGCTTCGGAGCGTTACCGCAAATTGCTTCGCGACAATCCGGAGCTGCTGCTCCGTCTGCCTTTGGAATGCCTTGCCTCCTATTTGGGCATTACGCCGGTCAGCCTGAGCCGGATAAGGGCGGAGTTAAGATGATGGAGGCGTCTGTTCCCGGGCTGTAACGGGTTGGGGCGAAGGAAGATATTTTTAGTTTGTAAAACAAAAAGCATGGTTTCCCGGTTGGAATCCGGGTTCCGGGAGCGTGCAAAATTACTCTCAGGCGAATGAAAAATCAATCTCAGGCGAACGATTTTTCATTCGCCTGAGATTGATTTACCGTTCTGCGGTGAATGATTTTGTATTCTTTCGTTGTTTGTAAAATACTGTAATACAGTATCTTAATCGGATAACTGAATTTCCGGGAAAGAAAATTCCAGATTGTTGGATTATTTTCCGTATATTTGTCGTGCGTATCCATGCGGAAGCCTCGTCGGAGGTGGGAGTAGCGTGGGACTGCATATATAAAGAAGGCGTTTACTTGACGCTTTGATTCTTTGGCTACTCAGAATCTCGCAAGTTCTAATCACTGTCGAAGACAAAGCAACGGTAGATGCCCTGTGGGTGTGTTTTATATAAGCCCCTATTGTATCCATGTGTGTTTTGCATGGATAAAGGGGACGTATGTATAAACATATCGGCGTGGGCTTCTGCGTTGCTCGTTCAGACAGTGATGGGCAATGCGAGAGCCTTGAGTAGCGGAACGAGCAACAGGTACAGACTCCCGCGCTTTTTTCGTATATGTACACAATCAAACTTTTTATGGATTCCGGCAGGGGAGTTGGGCGGAAAGTTAAAATGTGGAAATCATGAAAATGAGGTGTTTTTCTTTCTTGATGTTTTTGATGTTGGGCGTGTACGCTTTCGCACAGAAGGACGTGACGCAGTTTCTCGGTATTCCTGTGGACGGGACGAAAACGGAAATGGTACAAAAGTTGAAAGCCAAAGGGTTTAAGTATAATAGCACTTATGATTGGTTGGAGGGGGAGTTTAATGGCCGTGAGGTTGTCTTGCTTATTGCCGCCAATAATAATAAGGTGTGGCGTGTTGCGGTAAGGGATAAGTGGACCACGGATGAAGCGAATGTAAAAATCCGTTTTAACGCTTTGTGCCGGCAATTTGCTAAAAATGAGAAGTATCTGCCTTTGAATGATAAGCCGGAATTGCTCGAAGAAGAGAGAATTGGTTATGAGATGATGGTGAATAATAAAAGGTATGAATCTCATTATTATCAGTCACCTAAGGATTTGAGAACGTTGTCGGAAGAGGAAAGGACGCTTGCTTTGTCAGAGGCTGGGCTGAGAGACACACCTTGGGACAGTCTGGCTATGGAAGAAAGGAAAGAGCAAGTTTCTGCATTGATATATTATATGGAAGATAAATATTGGTCGAAAAAAAGGGTTTGGTTTATGATTGATGGAGAAGGATTGGAATACCGAATTTTAATGTTTTACGATAATGAATACAATCATGCCGATGGTGAAGATTTATAATAACCGATTTAAAAAGAGAATTTTATGAAAGGAATGAATTTGGAAAAGGAAATGGCTGTCCATTGCGGCAAGGTAACGGACAGCATGGAGACGTTGGAAACGTTGTGCTGCGAGAAGGCTGAAAAGCTTCTGGCTACATTGGATGTACCGGAAGGCGGAAAGGTAGAAGTCCCATTTTGGACGGAGGATTTTCCGGAACTTATTGCCGTAGGCAAGTTCAGCCGCGACAAGTCCGGCAAAGTCATATACGAATTGGACTTTTCCGAGTCCACTTTGTAATCTTCGGGCGCATTTTGTTGATTGTGCTGCAACGAATTCCTTCCCCTTTGTTTTGCCATTCAATGAAGCAAACAAGGTGGAAGGCATTTTTTATGCTTCCTATCGTGAGGGAAAGCCCTTATAAAATCTCTCCATATCCAGGAATGTCCGGCAGGAACTTGCAGGAGTTCGTTTCGTAATCCATCCTGCAACAATAATGTTGCAGGCCGTTGGAGACAATGAGATAGTCTACGCGTAACACCATGTTGTAACGCGAAATCTGGGTAAATACCTTTTGGGTGATTTCGATGTGTGGGGCTTTGTATTCCACAATGACGCGCGGACGGGCTTGCCGGTCGTAGACCACCGTGTCGCAACGCTTGGCCGTGCCGTTCAACGTGAGTGAGATTTCATTGGCCACCAAGCCCGGTGGGTAATGTTTGTGGGTGACGAGGTAATGCACGAAATGTTGTCTCACCCATTCCTCCGGGGTGAGAGCCACATATTTGCGGCGCAATTCATCGAAGACGACCGTCCGGCCGTCCCGCTTTGTCACTTTTATGGGATATTGTGGAAGGTTTAACGTAATCATTTGCTAACTTTGCATGGAATACCCCTCTGTCTTTTGCGGGGTAAAGTGGAAACAAAAATACGCAAAAACAATGAAAACGAAAGCGGAAATCGTGGAAAATTGGTTGCCACGCTATACACAACATCCCTTGTCCGACTTCGGGGAGTATATTTTGCTGACCAATTTCAATAATTACGTAGATATATTCTGTGAACAGTTTAAGCTTCCTCAGCCCGGTTATGGGGCGAACATGCGGATGGCTACGGCGGAGAATATCACTATCATTAACTTTGGAATGGGGAGCCCGAATGCGGCCATTATTATGGATTTGCTAAGTGCAATCGAGCCGAAAGCCTGCCTGTTCTTGGGCAAATGTGGGGGAATCTCTTCTAAAACGAAACTGGGAGACTTGATTCTTCCTTTGGCGGGAATCCGCGGAGAGGGGACATCGAACGATTATTATCCGCCCGAGGTGCCTGCGTTGCCGGCTTTCATGCTCCAGCGGGCGGTGTCGACAGCCATACGGGATGCCCATCGCGATTATTGGACGGGCACGGTGTACACTACGAACCGTAGGATATGGGAGCATGATGAAAAGTTCAAGGAGTATCTGAAAGACACCCGTGCCATGGCTGTGGATATGGAGACGGCTACGCTGTTCACATGCGGTTTCGCCAACCACATCCCGACCGGGGCTTTGCTGCTCGTATCGGACAATCCGATGATGCCCGAGGGGGTAAAAACGGCAGAGAGCGACCGGGAAGTGACGCATAACTTTGCGCCGGAGCATGTCACGATAGGAATAGAGGCGTTGAAACTGATAATAGGTGAACGGAAAACAGTGAAACACCTGAAATATGATTGGTAATCCAAAAGAGAAAAGCAGATGGCAGTGAAGAAAGAAGGGGTGACGTATGATGAAATCGTACGTTCCGTAAGGGCGGGCAATTTCGCGCCCGTTTATTATTTGATGGGCGAGGAGGCTTATTATATAGATAAGGTGAGCGAGTTTATCGTAGACACGGCATTGAAGGAGGAAGAGAAGGATTTTAATCTCACGGTATGTTATGGCACGGATGTGACGGCCGACGAAGTCATCAATGCGGCAAAGCGTTTCCCGATGATGGCGGAACGGCAGGTGGTTTTGGTGAGGGAGGCGCAGAGTTTACCCGGAAAAGAGCGTCTTTCCTTTTACCTGGAGCATCCGCAGCCCTCTACGGTACTGATTTTTTGCCATAAACATGGCGTTTTGGATAAAAGGAAAAAGCTGGCGGCGGATATACAGAAGACAGGAGTCTTGTTTGAGTCCAAAAAATTGTATGATAGCCAGCTCCCGGGATTTGTTACGACCTATTTGCGCCGTAAGGGGGTGGCGATGGAACAAAATGCCGTGATGATGGTTTGTGAGTCTGTGGGGAGTGACTTGTCCCGCCTTTCGGGGGAGTTGGACAAGCTGATGTTGGCTTTGCCGGAAGGGGAGACGCGTATCGGTGCTGCCTTTGTGGAGCAGCATGTCGGTATAAGCAAGGATTTTAACAACTTTGAATTGGTGTCTGCGTTGGTTGCCAAGGATGTACTTAAAGTAAACCGTATCGTGAAATATTTTAACGACAATCCTAAAAACTTTTCTTTGCAGCTTACGCTTTCCGTCATGTTCGGTTTTTTCAGCAACCTGATGGTTGCCTATTATGCGCCGCAACGTACGGAAGAGGGGATAGCCGATTGGGTAGAGCAACCTCGTTGGCAGGTGGCGCGGAATATACTTCCCGCCATGCAAAAGTATTCGGGGGTGAAAGTGATGCAGATAATTGGGAAACTACGTGAAACGGACGCTAAATCGAAAGGTTTGGGTAATACAATCGCCACTCCCGGCGATCTTTTGAAGGAGTTAGCCTACTTTATTTTGCACTAAAACGGCTGTTTTTAATTTATTTGAAGCTTTTCCGAAACTGTTAAAAAGTAAGTTATAGTATTTGATTATAGGAGGTTAGCTCGTTTTTCGCTTCCTGAGATTTTAAAATTCCGGCCCGTCCTTGCCATCGGGTCGGAATTTTTTAGTATTGAAAAAAAGAGCCTTTTTTCATTTTCCGGTGATTTATATTATGTTTTATTAGTATTCATGAATGTGAATTTAATTTATTGGTTTTGCATTTATGATTTATGTTTTTATAGTTTGTATACGGATTTATAATAGTAAATCCTGAATTTATATTGGAAATAACAGATATTTATATAAGTGTAATCTGGGTTTTTATTTTATAAATGTATGTTTATTCATTAAGATGATTAGTCATTTATTTTATTGTAAACCATTTGATTATGTGTGTTTGTTGTGAGGGTATTATAATAGATGACGGCATTTTATGCATAGAGATTCTGAATCTGTATGTCGTGCCACAATATATGTGTAATAAGCTATGAGTAGCCAGTTTTTTAGTTCATGTAAATGAAGGTTTTCTATAAATCAGATGAATGAGAAAATGGGCTTTCATGTTTATAAATATCAAGAATATCCTTATAGGGTTTATAAAGATAAATATTTCTGTTTTCAAATATTTATAGAAGTGAATTTAATTTTATGGTTTATGTTTATTGCTTGTTTCAATTATTGTTTTTACCTTTGTAAACGTAAAGAACGCCTTTGTTGAGAGAGAAAAACAAAGGGCAATAGAAAAAATGATGAAGGAACGAATATTGCAAATCATGAGAAGGGAAAACATGACTCAACAAGAGTTTGCCAAAGCTATTGAGGTGTCTCCCGCATCCCTGTCAAATATCTTCAATGGTAAAACCAACCCGACGAACAATCATGTGAGTGCGATTCACCGTCGTTTTCCTGATATCAATATAAATTGGTTGATGTTTGGGGAAGGTGACATGTATACAACTGTTTCGGATGAAACTAAAGATGGTGTCGACGGAGGGGAAAGTACGATTGGAAGCGATGCGGAAAAAGCTCCTATAGATACGAAGGGGGAACCTATGCTCTTCGACATTTCAGATCCTGAACATTATGCCGCATGGGCACGAATGGAAGATATTAAAGACGTGGATGACCAGAATCGGCAAATTCCCGTGGTGCGAGAGGTGGTAAAGTATGTAGACAAACCTCAACGTAAGATTACGGAGATAAGAATTTTCTTCGATGATGGAACTTTTGAAGTTTTTAGTTGATTGAAAAGAAGAATCAGGACAATTTTATAGCTATTTCTTTGTTACGGCTTCTGCTTTTAGGATAAAATACACATTTCTATCCTTGTTTTTCATCTGTTTCAGCATTCATCTTGCCTATCTTTGCTATCGCGAAGATGGGATTCGGTTCGGCAAAGCCAAACGAGAAAACTTCGTTTTCATTTGTCTCTGCACTCACCTTTCACTATCTTTGCAGGAGTTTGATATACCATTTGGAATATACCTATTTTATAAGATGAAAAAATATATTTTGGATTTGACGCTGACGGCTAATGAGCATTTACGGGCAGGATATGCGTTGTTGAAGCTTACGCATGAGCAACCTCTGCCGAAGATGTATCCCGGCCAGTTTGCCGAGTTGAAGGTAGACGGTTCGGAAACAACCTTTTTACGGCGTCCTATTTCTGTCAATTACGTAGATGAAGAGAAAAATGAGGTTTGGTTTCTGATTCATGAAATAGGAGACGGAACCCGTAACTTGGGATCTCTGGAAGTAGGAGACAAACTCAATGTGGTTATGCCCTTAGGGAACGGTTTTACGATGCCTTCATCCGGTGATGAGAAAGTGCTGTTGGTAGGAGGTGGTGTCGGTACGGCTCCATTGCTTTTCATGGGAAAAGAGATGGTGAAGCTTGGCTGTCGGCCTGCTTTCTTATTGGGCGGCCGTTCGGCGGGAGACTTGATGCAGTTGGACATGTTCAGGGCATTGGGTGATGTGTATATCACGACCGAGGACGCTTCCGAGGGAGAGAAAGGTTTTGTAACGCAGCATTCCGTGTGGCAACGTGAACATTTTGACCGTATAGCCACCTGCGGCCCCAAACCGATGATGATGGCCGTAGCGCGATATGCAAAGTCAAAAGGCATACCGTGCGAAGTTTCGTTGGAGAATATGATGGCTTGTGGAGTGGGTGCCTGTCTGTGTTGCGTAAAGAATACTACGGAAGGGCATTTGTGTGTGTGTAAAGAGGGACCCGTTTTCAATACGAATAGATTGTTATGGCAGATTTAAGTGTAAATATAGGGAAGTTACAACTGAAAAATCCCGTAATGACCGCTTCCGGCACTTTCGGGTACGGTCTTGAGTTCGCAGACTTTGTGAACTTGGAAGATATCGGCGGAATCATTGTGAAAGGTACGACATTGAAGCCTCGTGAAGGTAATCCTTATCCCCGCATGGCAGAGACGCCTCAAGGGATGTTGAACTGTGTGGGGCTGCAAAACAAGGGCGTGGATTATTTTTGCGAGCATATTTATCCCCAAATTAAAGACATCCGTACGAACATGATCGTGAATGTCTCCGGCTCGTGTTGCGAGGACTATGCGGAGTGTGCCGCACGCATTAACGAACTGGAGCGCATTCCGGCCATAGAACTGAACATATCCTGTCCGAACGTGAAGCAAGGGGGGATGGCTTTCGGCGTGACAGCCGAAGGGGCTTCGGCTGTGGTGAAAGCTGTGCGTAAGGCGTATGACAAGACTTTGATTGTCAAACTGTCTCCGAATGTGACGAATGTGGCAGACATAGCCCGTAGTGTGGAAGACGCCGGAGCGGATTCCGTGAGTCTTATCAATACGTTGATGGGAATGGCTATCGACATCGAAAAACGCCGCCCGGTATTGTCCATAGCCACCGGGGGGCTGAGTGGTCCGGCTGTGAAGCCCGTGGCTTTACGTATGGTATGGCAGGTAGCCCAAGCGGTGAAGATACCCGTAGTAGGTTTAGGGGGAATCATGAATGCGCGTGATGCCATAGAATTTCTTTTGGCGGGAGCTTCGGCCATAGAAATCGGAACGGCTAATTTCATAGATCCGGCCGTAACGGTAAAGGTAGCCCGAGGGATAGATGAATATCTGGAACGGCACGGTTGTCGCAGTGTACGTGAAATTATCGGTGCTTTAGGAGAGTAAATAGGATTTTCCCTATCTTCCCGTCGGGTTTTTCTTTGCATAATAAACATTTAAACAAGCATAATTATGAGATGGTTCAAATATTGCAAATTCCTTATGGTCTGCTGCTTGGTAGCAGTGTTCAGCGGGTGCGAAGAAGACGATGATTACCGGGGATACATGCTTTCAGGACGTTGGTTCGGTAATTTGGGAATGATGGTGGACGGTCAGCCGGCCATTGGTTCCGACTTGGAATTTATTCCTCAGGACTATGGAGGTTACACCCAAGGCTATGGTTACGAAACGGATTACTATTACGGCTGGCGGGGTCGGGTGGAAATTGTCGAGCATTACTTTACTTGGACGGTAAGAGACGGCATTATTTACCTGCGTTTCGATAATCCGGAACTTGATTGCAATATCCGTGATTACAGTTTGTCTCCCGATTATTTCGAGGGCTATATGGATGGGGTGTATTCATCCACATGGTTTACGTTGCGTAACTATGAGCGTTATTGGAATGATTATGGATATTGGAGTGCAGGCTATTCTTACCGTAACGGTGCCGATGTCCGGAGTGACAGCGTACAAGTTTATAAGAAGATTCCGAAATGTGTGAGAACTGTAAATGTAGATTCTCTCATGCAAGTCAGCAAGTGATTTTAATTTGTTCGGAAAGCTAAGCGCAGAAGTTCGGGAAAGGACTTCTGCGCTTTTATTTTGTTTCAAAGAGAAACGTGTGTTTCGTCCGTCTGTATGGTTCGGAACGTTTGTCTTATCCTTGCAATTTGGCCATGAATTTCTTGCGGTCTACTATAAAGCGAAGATGTTCTCCTTCTCCGATGGTTCCTGTTTCATCTTCGGCTATGACCTTGAAAGTCAGTTTACGTCCTTCAATTCCGGTTAGTACGGCCGTGGCCGTAATGGTCTTGCCCAAAGCCGTAGGTTTGAGGTGAGAGGAACTGATATGTCCTCCTACGGTTGTCATACCTTCGTCCAAAGCCTCTTTTACAGCCAGCATGGCCGCATTCTCCATTAAGGCCATCATAACGGGCGTGGCCAGGACTTCCAAGTCTCCGCTACCTGCCTGGATAGCCAGATGTTTGTTTTCGACGGTGAGTGTACTGGTGTGTGTCAATCCTATTTCCATTTGTTTTTGCTGTTTGATAATGACAGGGCAAAAATACGAATTTAAAATAAAATCCGGAGTGTGTTTTTATAGAAAAGTGGAAGGACGGGAGGGATAAAACCGATTACAGGCGAATGAAGAACCTGTATCCTCATCCGCCTGTAACCCGTTTCTTTACTTTTAATCGAGATTTGCTTTTTCTACATTTTCTTTTTTAGTGGCACTTAGCAAGCCGTTCCGGTTTGGAAACCGCCCTTGCCGAATTGCATGGACGTACTGGACATAAAGAAGTCCCGGTTTAACTTGGATTCTTTGTGCATACCCGCCAACATTACTACAGCGAAAAGTACCAAAAGTACTGCTGCCATAAGTATTACGGCAAACAGCATAATACCCATTGTCATCATAATCTTTTTACCTTTTTAATTAAACAATCTTTTTTACCTTTCAAAACCTCTACCTCAGAGAGTTCTTTTAATCTTTCTAATAACCTTTTTTCTTCTTATGACACTGCAAAGTTATAACCAAAAAGGCCGCAGGTCAAGAGTTTGCCTCCTATATTTGAAGAATAAGAGGAAATAATTGACGTATATCAAGAAATTATATCCCGTTTGTTGCTTTATGGTTACAAAGACGACAGGAATGACAGTGATTGCTGACAAAATGGCATGAAAATAGGGAAAAACCGGTTTCAACGTACTTTATTGCGATGGTAATGAGGACTGACGTAAAGGTTGAAAAACAGCATGGAAGCCACGCAAAGTATGCTGCCGAACAGATAGACGGCGTCGAAGGCATATTGTTGTGCGATGTAACCGCCCGTGGAAATGCCCAGACCGATACCTATATCCCATGAAGTCAGATAAGTACTGGTGGCGGTTCCCCGCTGGTTGTTAGGGGCGAGGTTGACATACAGTGTGTTGTAGGCCGGGAACATCACACCGAAGCCGATGCCCAGCATGAAGGGTACGAGGTAGAATATGAAAGAACACCACGCTTCGCTGTAAGCAATGACCGTAGAGCAGCAGGAGAGCAGGAAGAATGCCGCAATGACTACATAAAAACCATACGAAATAGTCTGGGTGATGTATCCGCGGTCTACGAACTTTCCGGCAAAGATACGGCTGATACCCATCCCCACAGCCATGAGGGTGAAAAAGAAACCGGTGGGTACCTGAAGCCCTATTTCGCGGGCATAAACGGCCACATAATTGGTTGTCGCCCCATAGGGAATGGAAAGCAGGAGCAAGGCAATGCCGGCGGGAATGCCTTTCAGCAGGATGAAGCGGTCGAGCGAAACCGGCGGACGTTTGACCGGAACCTTCCGCGGCGCTTTGACGGAAACGGCTGCCAGAAAACCAAGGACACAGGTAAGCAGTCCGATGCTGAAAATATGTTCATAGCTTAAATGGGAATCATGCAGGAACAGGCCCGTCATCGGTCCGATGCTCATGGCCACGTTGTTGGTGAGTCCGTAATATCCGAGGGCTTCTCCCCGGCGATTGGAAGGCGTGATGTCGATGACCAACGTGTTGCCGCCTACGGTAACCGTGCCGAATGCCACGCCGTGGACGGCACGCAAGAGGATGAATACGGCCAGCAGGCTTGTCAGGACATAACCGGCAAAAATGGCTGTAAACAGCAGATAGGCCATGATGTAGATGGGTTTGCGGGCAAATCCGTCGTACAGATATCCCATGAAGGGGCGCGTACACAAGGCCGATACGGTGTAGCAACTCAGGATGGTACCGACGGCCGCCTCTCCGCAAGAGAAAGTTTCTTTCAGATAGAAAGGCAAAACAGGAACAAGCAGCCAAAATCCGAAATAAAGTAGGAAATTGGCTGCAAGTATACAAATGAAGCTGCGTGTGACTAATCTGTCTCCCACGTGGCTTTAGTTGGCGGACTTGAACTCTTCCAGGAAACGGGTGTCGTTTTCAGAGAACATGCGCAAATCCTTCACCTGGTATTTCAGATTGGTGATACGTTCGATACCCATGCCGAAAGCATATCCTGTATAGACGCTGCTGTCTATGCCGTTGGCTTCGAGTACGGCCGGGTCTACCATGCCGCATCCGAGAATTTCCACCCATCCGGTGTGCTTGCAGAAGGAACAGCCCTCTCCACCGCAGATGTTGCAACTGATGTCCATTTCGGCAGACGGTTCCGTGAAGGGGAAATAAGACGGACGGAGACGTATTTTCGTGTCTTTGCCGAACATTTCCTGTGCGAAGAGCAACAAGACTTGTTTTAAATCGGTGAATGAGACGTTTTTGTCGATATACAGTCCTTCTACTTGGTGGAAGAAACAGTGTGCACGGGCTGAAATAGCCTCATTGCGGTACACGCGTCCCGGACAAACCACGCGGATGGGAGGCTGCTGGCTTTCCATGACACGGGCCTGTACGGAGGACGTGTGCGAACGGAGCACGATGTCCGGACGAGCCTCTACGAAGAAGGTGTCTTGCATGTCCCGGGCAGGGTGGTCGTCGGCGAAGTTCATCGACGAATACACGTGCCAGTCATCCTCGATTTCAGGTCCTTCGGCCAGTGTGAAACCGAGGCGCGAAAAGATATCCACAATCTCATTCTTCACGATGGTGAGCGGATGGCGCGTACCTAACGAGACGGGGTAAGCCGTGCGGGTCAGGTCCAATTCGTCGGTGCCGCAGTCTTGCGTGTCCACAGCCTCCTTCAAAGCCGCAATTTTTTCCTGGGCTTTGGCCAGATTGTCGCCGGCGAATTTAGAAACGCTGGCCTTGGCATCGCCAATACCGGCATTGATTTTGCCGGCAGTGGCCATGGCATCGGTCACAACCTTGGACTGTTTGACCAGTTCGATATTGGTGCTTATGCCTTCCTTTACGGAGGAAATATCCAGGGTCGGCCATTGCGCCGCCGCATGACGAGGCAGAACCGCAAGCGAAAGGAATCCGCTCAGAGTAAGCAGCCGCAAAAGATTACAATTTCTCATGTTCAACCTCCAATAAAGTCCAGGTGTCCTTATATTAATAATATCAAAAATTGCGCAATTGATAAACGACTAATCTCCGAATCACGCAATATTTAAATATTTTGTAACAAAGTTTTCCTCACCGTATTCCTTAATCAGCTCTTCAACCAAAAGCACGTTTTTGCGGCCGGAGTTGTAAAGTTTCAGGTATGGGCCGAGGCCGCTCAGGTCGACGTCCAAAATGACAGATTCGCCGGTAGCCGGACGGGAAAGCAGAATGGCATAAGGAAAGTCGCGGTAGCTCTTGCCGAAAATGAACTCGATTTCCCGCTGAGTAAGGTTCCAGTTGGCGTAATCTTCCGGCATTGCCTGCGGGTTACGGAAAAAGATAATCGTCTGACACTGGCCGCGAATA
>OHTZ01000971.1_pt1 | contig 15964 bp, 18 predicted proteins | sample 1579011 | NCBI WGS metagenome assembly OHTZ01 (sample SAMEA3879603, study PRJEB24766) | human gut metagenome | biome: human-associated habitat; feature: feces | place: USA | collected 1985/1987
ATTGTGCCAACCTGTCCTTCCATTGCAGATATTCCGTTTCATCCTTGAAAAAAGGTGGAAGGCTATTTTGTGGCCGGTATGCCTTTTCTGATAGATTTTCCAGAAGTCCGATTAACTCAGTTATCTTCATTTTCCGGGAGTTCTCTGCCAGTGCTGCTCCCCAGGCTGGAATAAGATTACTTTTCTCCGGCAGCAGAAAGTCGTTCTCCTCTGATAACTGCAAATAGTTGGCGAATGATTTCCTGAGTGCCGGAATGAATGTCAACGGCCCTCCACAAAGTAATATCGGAGCAACAATATCACATCCATGCGCAAGTGTAACGATGGTTTGCACCGTTACAGCATGGAAAATGGAAGCCGCGATATCTTCTTTCGGTATATTCTTGGCTATCAGATTCTGAATATCCGTCTTACAGAATACACCACATCGGGAAGCTATCGGATGCACTCGTGTTGCCCGGAGAGCCAGTCCGTTCAGTTCATCCATCGATACTCCCAATAATATGGCCATCTGATCGATAAATGCCCCTGTTCCTCCGGCGCAGTTTCCGTTCATCCGTAAATCGGTGGCTTGATTATTCTGGAAGAAGACGACTTTGGCATCTTCTCCTCCGATGTCGATCATGGAAGATATTCCGGGATGATTCCGCCGAATATATTGGGCTGCCGCTACCACTTCCTGCACGAAAGGCAGAGAGTATTTCTCTGCGATTCCCATGCCTACTGAACCGGTGATATTGATTGATAAAGTAACATCGCCCATCTGTTCTTTCAGCTGGTGGAAAAATGCCAGTAGGCATTCCTGAACTTTTGCCTGATGCCTTTCATATTTGTAGAAAAGGACATTTCTCTCACTCTTATCCAGCACTATTATTTTAGCGGTAGTAGAGCCGATATCCAGGCCGACTTTGTAAATATCCATAATAGAATTCTGCTGATTGGGTATATAAATAATAAAATCAGATATATCAGTCTGACACTAATGTCAGACGCTGCAAATGTACGAAATCTTTTGGAAAAGGTAAGTGATTGTCTTTATTTAACTTTTTGCCGACAACACGACTGATTTTATTTCGAAGGTGCAATAGGCTTGGTAAGGATGGCAAAATTCGAGTTTTACCAGTCGAAATGATTTCCTTGGTTGGATATGGATTAAATTAAAGGCATCTGTTATTTTCGTGGAGATTGAAATTGTTGTCAAAAAGAAAAAAGCCTCTGACTTGCAGAGGCTTTTTTGATTTCTGTGATCCAGCTGGGGCTCGAACCCAGGACCCCAACATTAAAAGTGTTGTGCTCTACCTGCTGAGCTACTGAATCAATCCTTTATTGCTGTTAAGCGGGCGCAAAGATAGAGACAATTTTTGAAAATGCAAAAGAATATCTCTTTTTTTGTTATCTTTGCCCAATATTCATCGAATGGGAATAGCATATACATTATTAATATAATACACTTAAAAACTTTATGGCAACAGTTGACGATAAAAAGATTATCTTTTCTATGGTAGGGCTGAACAAGACCATTCAGCAGAACAATAAGCAGGTGCTGAAGAACATCTACCTTTCGTTCTTTTATGGTGCAAAGATTGGCATCATCGGTCTGAATGGCTCCGGTAAATCTACCTTGCTGAAGATTATCGCCGGGTTGGACAAGTCTTATCAGGGCGAAGTGGTGTTTTCACCGGGTTACTCAGTGGGCTATCTGGCTCAGGAACCTTACTTGGATCCTACGAAAACCGTAAAAGAAATTGTGATGGAAGGTGTACAACCCATTGTGGATGCACTCGCTGAGTACGAAGAGATTAACCAGAAATTCGGCCTGCCGGAGTATTACGAGGATGCCGACAAGATGGATAAGCTTTTTGTCCGTCAGGGAGAACTTCAGGATATCATCGATGCAACTGATGCCTGGAATCTCGACAGTAAACTGGAACGCGCTATGGATGCCCTTCGTTGTCCGCCCGAAGACGCAACTGTAGACCATCTTTCGGGAGGTGAGCGTCGCCGTGTGGCACTTTGCCGCTTGCTGTTGCAGAAGCCCGATGTGCTGTTGCTGGACGAACCTACCAATGGCCTTGATCCGATGGGTATAAAGGAAATCCGACTGCTTCTGAAGGAACGCCTGAAATCTCCCCAACACTGTATTTTGGTATCAAGTCATAATCTGACGGAAATTGCAGCTGTTACGGATATTCTCATTTTCATTCGGGGAGGCAAAATCATCAAGATCGTAAAAAACGGCTATAATGAAAAGGAACTGGAAGCACTGTATGAGGATATTATGACTTCCGGCCAGAGGGAGGAAGCATAATGGGAATGTTGATTAAAAACGAGTTTTACAAGTTGAAGCGGGAATGGTTTATGGCATTTCTTCTGCTGTTGTCGCTTCTTCCCTTTCTTACCGGCGGAGCAGGAGCAGTTTTCAACAACAGCACAAAATCACTTGCTGACCTGTTTTTCTTTATGAATAACCAGTTCTCCATGTTCTTCCCAATGGTCATCTTCATTTTGATTGGTTCGCTGTTTTATCAGGAATACAACTTACATCAACTGGATTACCTACGGTTTTTCAAAGAAGAAACTCTTTCTATCGAAAGTCGCCGTTAGCATCGTTATCGGCATAGGCTTTGCAGTCATCTTATTTATTGCTTTTGGTCTGCTTGTAGCGGTACTCAATGGAACTGATAGGTTGATCGGAGGAGGTATTTCCCTGTTCCTCAATTTGGCAATCGGGTTTGGAATTGAAGCCTGTGTTATCGTTTTGATAACTACTTGTTTGGGGGCAATCGTTATCAATTTGAGCCGCAATATTATTGTGACAAGCGTTGTAGGGGTTATATATGGATTTGCGTCCTGCCTGTTCATCGGTTCAGAAAGCGGCTTTCTCATTCCGGGTAGCTTTGCATATCGTGTGTCTATGTCCTTTTTGGATAAAGCCACTTATTATGATGCTCCTGTGTCGGCCACTATTGGCGGATGTATCAGTTTTGTACTTTGCTTTATGGTGATGTTTTTGGTTGGGTTGATTGTCTTCTCCCACAAGAAAAAAATAGAAAATTAAATCTGCCGGGCGACGGCAAAAGAAAAAAGCCGTCGTACAGCAGACACATTTCCACGCGCCTATGGAGCGGCGGCTTTGAGACAATCATAGCCGCCGTTTCTTTTTGCTTTTCAACGATGCTCATGCGATCAGGAGGGCGGTATATGGGAGGATACTGCCATGTCAAATTTCGTTATTCATAGCACCCATGAGCTGCATCAGCTAAAAAAAGCCTTGCCCCTCCTCCGGGGAGATATGACTACCTATCGGCATTATCATTCCAACTAAAACAGAAGAATCATAGTCATTTTTGTTGCGCCAGTTTCCCATTGCGGGGAGCTGGCGCTTTTTATTGTCGATTTTTCGGGAAAGCTCCCGAAGTATGTCGCTGCCGATCTCCGCCTCCTTTCGATTCACTCGTCAATCGCCCGTGAATCGAAATGGAGGTACATAATGAAGAAAGTCAATCTTAGGGACTTATATCCCGATGTTTACAAAAACGATCACTTTGTAGAAGTAACAGAAGATGTGCTGGAGACGATTCGAGCCGCTGAGCGCGCAGAGGCTGCCTATGACCGGAGGATGTATCGCTATAAGGCGCATTACTCCCTGGACTGCGACAACGGCATTGAAAATGCGATCCTGATGAAGCCCCAGACACCGGAAATACTTCTGGAAGAAAAGCAGCTGCGGGAGCAGCTCTATGCCGCGGTGATGGCTCTGCCGGAGAAACAGGCCAAGCGGATTTATGCCCGGTATTACCTGGGTATGCGTGTGAGCGAGATCGCCGCAGCGGAGGGTGTAGACCCAAGCCGTGTTCGTGACAGCATCCGGCGTGGTCTGAAGCAGCTGTCAAAGTATTTTTAGGATAGAACCGCAAAGGGCGCAAGGTCTCAAAGTGCTTCTGGCACAGGGCCTTGCGCCCAATCCACGCACTTGCATTGTTCGAGTAAGAGAACTATAATGTGTTTTGTGGAGGTGTGAAATGGACTATATGACATTAAAAGAGGCCGCCGAGAAGTGGGGCGTGACACCTCGTAGAGTAAATTATTATTGTGCTGGTGGGCGTATCTCCGGCGCTGTGAAGATGGCCGGTGTTTGACTGATTCCCAAAACTGCGGAAAAGCCGATTGATGGTCGAACAAAACAAGGGAAGGAATTGCGTCATGAATAAAATTTTGATTATAGATGATGACAGAGAACTGTGCGCTTTAATCATACTCAGTGTACTATCGAAAAATAGATATCTGCATTCATATTCGTAGACTTAGGAAAATCTTAATCAAATCTGATGCAATTCATTGAGATTACTTTGACAAAAATTGATATGATATAAAGGAGTCTATAGATTGGAGGGATTACATGTCAGAAAAAGTTTTAGTTGTTGACGATGAACATGATATAGCAGATTTACTGGAAGTTTACTTGCAAAATGAAAATTATATTGTTTATAAGTTTTATTCTGCAAGAGAAGCATTAGATTGTATCGAGAATCAAGAAGTGGATTTAGCTATACTTGATATAATGTTGCCGGATGTAAATGGATTTTCAATTTGTCAGAAGATTCGAGAGAAGTACACTTATCCTATTATTATGCTGACGGCAAAGGACGAGGAAACAGATAAGATTACAGGATTGACATTAGGAGCAGACGATTATATAACAAAGCCCTTTCGTCCTCTTGAATTGATTGCAAGAGTGAAAGCGCAGTTGCGAAGATATAAGAAATATAGTCCGGTTCAAACTAAAAATTATTCTGTTCCTATTTTGGTTTATAAGAAACTGACACTTAATACACAAACTTATGAATGTGAATTGAATGGAACGCCAATTCCTTTGACCCCAACAGAGTTTTCTATTTTGCGTATTCTACTTGAAAAGCAAGGAACTGTTGTAAGCCTTGAAGATTTGTTCCACATGGTATGGAAAGACGAATATTACAGTAAAAATAGCAGTACAATCACTGTTCATGTCCGACATCTAAGAGAAAAGTTACAGGATATTGCAGAAAAACCACAATATATAAAAACGGTGTGGGGTGTTGGTTATAAGATATAAATAACAGTTGATTGGAGATTGAGATGAAGAAAAAGTCATACTACATTGCGTCAATTCTGTTTTTGTTATATTTGGTATTGTTGATATGGATTATTCTGTTTAAGTTGCAATTTTCTATTACAGCATTAGATAGGGTACGAGAAATCAATCTGATTCCTTTTTACTACAAAGAAGAAATTAGTTTCCATGCGACAGAAGTTTTAGAGAATGTATTGATTTTTGTACCGTTTGGAATATACCTATGTCTGGTTTTTCAGAGAAGCCGTCTTAGGAGCAAACTTCTCTTTATTGCGGGGATGAGTATGCTGCTGGAAGTTTGCCAGTATGTTTTAGCAGTAGGAAGATCTGATATTACTGACCTTATCACCAATATCTCCGGCGGTCTGATTGGAATTTTTCTTTACAACACAGTTGTTCGACTGTTTCATAATCAGAGAAGAATAGATCAAATAATTATTATTTCTGCTACCATTGTAACAGTAGTTGTTGGTGGTGGACTGCTGTTCTTACTTGCAGTGAACTAATGGAGGTGAAAGTATTGAAGAATAGTTGTTATTCTATCGAGAGAAGGCTCTGTTTACGACTATTTCTTTTTTTGGCTTTGTATGCAATAATTGGCTTTGCCGTATTACTATTGTCAAATTATGTTTTGGAAGTGTTTCCATCCTCGGTTTGCACATGGATTTCTCAAAGGTTGGATGTACTCTTTGCGTTGTATTTGATTATTGGCTTTTCAGGTATTTTCTATTTCTACTGGAAAAAGCCATGGGGATATTTGAATGAGGTTATGAATGCCACAGAAATTGTCTATGAGCAGAATGACCATACTATTGAATTATCTGAACCGCTCCGGGCGGTTGAAAACCAAATGAACCAAATTAAAATGTCCGTACTTTTGAGCCAGCAGGCCGCAAAGGAAGCTGAAAATAAGAAAAACGAAATGGTGATGTATCTGGCACATGATATTCGCACTCCTTTGACAACAGTGATTGGATATTTGAGCTTACTAAATGAAGCGACCGATATGCCAGTAGATCAAAAAGCTAAATATATCAGCATTGCGCTTGATAAATCTGAGCGATTAGAAAGTCTAATCAATGAATTGTTTGAGATTACGCGCTATCATACTAATACCGTTCAAATAAAGAAGCAATCGGTTGATTTATATGCGTTGCTTTCCCAGGTCATTGATGATTTTTACCCCACTCTTTCAGCAAAAGGTAATACAACGGAAATATCTATGGAAGATGACCTAACTGTTATTGGTGATCCCGAAAAACTTGCTAGAGTGTTCAATAACTTATTAAGAAATGCAGCATCATATTGCTATGCAAATACAGAAATAAGTATATCTGCAAAAAAGAAAGGCAACTACGCTGTTGTGATTTTTCAAAATTGCGGGCCAACCATCTCAGAGGATCAGTTAAACACAATCTTTAATAAATTCAACCGCTTAGATGCGGCCAGAACATCCGATACCGGCGGCGCTGGTTTAGGTCTTTCGATTGCGAAAGAAATTGTAAATCTACATGGTGGAGAGATAATCGCACAAAGTCAAAACGAGAAGGTAATCTTCACAGTTACTATCCCACTTTCAAATTGAAAATCTTAGGATTTTCTTAGGAGTATTCCACATCAAAATTAGAGATTACAAAGCCTCTATTCGCTACAATAAGTAGTGAACAGGGGCTTTGTTCTTGTTTGAAAATAGAAAAGGAGTGATGATAATGGAGTTGAAAATTGAGCATCTACGCAAGCAGTTCAAAGATAAAACAGCTGTCGATGATGTAAGTTTAACCTTGACAAATGGTGTATGGGGACTGCTTGGCGCAAATGGAGCGGGAAAAACAACCCTTATGAGAATGATTGCAGATATTATGACACCAACCAGCGGAACCATTTACTTTGATGGTACTGATATTCGTAAAATGGGAAAAAACTACCGCAATTTGTTTGGATTTTTACCGCAAGACTTTGGGTATAATCGAGATTTTACTGTTAAGGATTATCTCGAATATATGGCTGCTTTAAAGGATGTCCCTGCAAGAGAAACCAGCAGGAAAATCAATTATTTGTTGGATATTCTTACTCTTTCAGATGTAAAGCACAAAAAAATAGCTAAATTATCTGGAGGCATGAAGCGGCGTGTAGGTATTGCCCAAGCTATGCTGAACGATCCGAGAATTTTAGTTATGGACGAACCGACTGCCGGACTTGATCCTGGAGAGCGAGTACGCTTTCGCAATTTTATTTCGGAATTTTCCCATGACCGCATTGTACTCATTTCCACCCACATTGTTTCTGACATTGAGTATATTGCAACACAAAATGCGATTATGAAAGACGGAAAGATTATTGGTGTAGGGACAACAGACGAGCTTGTGAAGCAAATTGAGGGAAAAGTCTGGTCTTGTATTATACCGGCCAGAGATTTGGGGCAGTATGAGATGCGCTTACCGATCATCAACCAGCGTGGAGAAGATAACAATCAAGTATCCATTCGGTACCTGTCTGAAAAATCCGAAATCGAAGGCTCTGCTCCAATATCGCCACGCCTTGAGGACTTATATCTTTGGTTGTTCCCGCAAGCTAAACATGAAAAGGAGGGAAATTGATATGCGCTTATTTTGTTTGGAAATAAGAAGAATTATGAAATCCAGACGCACCATCATTTTACTTGCCGCTGCATTGCTTCTGGCGGTAATCATGGCATATCTCCCGATTAGTTTTGAATCTATCAATCGTCCCGGTGAAAATGGTTCTGTGGTAGAACTGAACGGAATGGAAGCAATTCAATTTAAGCGGGAATATCGACAAGATACCTATGGAGAAGTTACACCACAGAAAGTTGCAGATGCTTTACGAATATACCAGAAATATGTTCAGCAATATGGCACAGTAGATGACATACCATTGGACATTTACACAGAAAATGTAATGGCTATTCGACCACTTCTTGATCGCTTGCCGGAAGCCTTTGCTGACCCCCAAACGGGCATAGGCGCTGATCTAATGGAGATTAATCCAGATATGGTAGAACAAAATCTCTACGGGCAATGTGTATCTCACTTGAATGATATAATGAATCTCGAACAGAAAGAACATCCATCAGCTATAAAATTTGCAACCGAAAAGTATTCCGAGGTTGATAAGCCTTACCAGCTTTATTCTGGTTTGAGCCGAGATGCGTTTGATTATATTGAATTGTATATTTTTATACTTACCATTTTGTGTATTGCAATGGTGGCGCCGACATTTGCCAATGAATATCAGACCGGAAGTGACAGCATTATGCGCTGTACCAAAAATGGGCGTGTAAAATTCAGCGTGATTAGAATACTTGCCGCAGGTACTATTTTTACAATCGTATTTATCGTGGGAATGGTAATCCATTTATCTATCATCAACCTTGCCTTTGGAACAGAGTGTTTGAAAACATCTTTCCAGATACTGTTTTCAATCATAAATCTTCCCAATATCAATTTGGGACAGCTTCAAGTCATTTTAGTATTATCCGGTCTTTTATCGTTGTTGGCAAGTATTAGCTGTACGCTGTTCTTATCTGCAAAATGCAAGGATTCATTGAGCGCCCTGTTGATTTCACTTGCTGTTATGCTTTTACCGACTATTGTTTATACTGCACTGGGTAGTTCTGTTTGGGTTTCTACAATTTTGCCCTCTGCCGGTATTGGCCTGCAAAACAATTTTCTCTATCAACTTTATGGCTTTAACTTTTTGTATATCGGAGATATGAGTTTTTGGACGCCATATATTATTTTGATTTCCGCAGCATTAGAGATTCCAGTATTTGGATTTTTAGCAATACGCTCTTATTGTAAGCACCGAGTGGCATAAATATACAAAAGGCAATCACATAGAAATTTGGAAATTCTACTGTATGAAGGCAAAAGAAAAAAAGCCGTCGTACAGCAGATACATTTCCACGCGCCTATGGAGCGGCGGCTTTGAGACAATCAGAGCCGTCGTTTCTTTTTGCTTTTCGATGATGCTCATGCGATCAGGAGGGCGGTATATGGGAGGATACCACCATGTCAATTTTCGCCATTCATAGCACCCATGAGCTACACCAATTAAAAAAAGCCTTGCCCCTCCTCCGGGGAGATATGACTACCTATCGGCATTATCATTCCAACTAAAACAGAAGAATCATAGTCATTTTTGTTGCGCCAGTTTCCCATTGCGGGGAGCTGGCGCTTTTTATTGTCGATTTTTCGGGAAAGCTCCCGAAGTATGTCGCTGCCGATCTCCGCCTCCTTTCGATTCACTCGTCAATCGCCCGTGAATCGAAATGGAGGTACATAATGAAGAAAGTCAATCTTAGGGACTTATATCCCGATGTTTACAAAAACGATCACTTTGTAGAAGTAACAGAAGATGTGCTGGAGACGATTCGAGCCGCTGAGCGCGCAGAGGCTGCCTATGACCGGAGGATGTATCGCTATAAGGCGCATTACTCCCTGGACTGCGACAACGGCATTGAAAATGCGATCCTGATGAAGCCCCAGACACCGGAAATACTTCTGGAAGAAAAGCAGCTGCGGGAGCAGCTCTATGCGGCTGTGATGGCTCTGCCGGAGAAACAGGCCAAGCGGATCTATGCCCGGTATTACCTGGGTATGCGCGTGAGTGAGATCGCCGCAGCGGAGGGTGTAGACTCAAGCCGCGTCCGCGACAGTATTCGGCGCGGTCTGAAGCAACTGGCAAAGTATTTTTAGGATAGAATAAGCAAAGGGCGCGAGGTCTTAGTGCTTCTGGCACAGGACCTTGCGCCCCATCTATTGCAGTAGCTTTAGAGGAGTATTTCGCAGAGTTGTCTTTGGATGCAAAAGAAGCAGGAGACCTTTTTAGATTTCCGGCTTCTTTTGTGCTAGTGATAAATATCCAAAATGCTTTTGACTTAACTCAAGTGGGCTTTTGGGATTGTATCTATAGAGTCAAAAGTCAAGATGATTTTACATCCACAGTTAATCTTACTGTCAATGGTCATAGTCCCTTCATGTGCCGCTACAATTTGTCGAACCAAAACAAGCCCCAGCCCATGTCGAAGATCTAAGCGCTCATCTGTGCTTTCTAAATAATGAGGTTTTTCTTTTAGTTCTTGTAGTTTTTCTTCGGAGAGTCCTATACCATCGTCTTGCACAATAAGCTGAATGGCATTTTCCGTCCGTCTTAAAGATAACAGAATCCTACATCCCAGCGGATTGTGCTTCATACTATTTTGAACAAGATTATTCACGGCTCGTGAAATCAATCTGGCATCACATTCTAACATAGTGTTTTCAGCGTCAGTAGCAATTTCAATTCCAATATTATAGCTATCGGAAATTCCCATGTTCAACAGGTCTGCTACATAGGATCGCAGCAATTTGGATAAGCGAACCATCTCTTTGTGAAGTGGCTGCATTTCATATTCCAACTGTGAGACTAAATTCAAATCCTGCACCAGTTCTTTGATTTTTACGCTTTGCTTCCGTACTATTTCAGCCTGTTCTTGGATGGTCTTGCTGGCAGATTCATTTTCCGCAATGCGGCCCGCATACCCCATAATCATGGAGAGCGGTGTGCGGATGTCATGGGAAACACCGCTGATCCAGTTCGCCCGCGCCTCATTTTGTCTGTTTAAAATAGAAGAAGCCTTGTTCACGCTATTGGCAATTTCCGATAGTTCGCCGCTGATATGAAGTGAAACCGGCTTTCCGTCTGCTAAAGTTTCCACAGCAGACACAATCGGTTCGGTATTACGGATGATTTTGCGTTTGGAGAAATAATAGGCACAAAAGAGGCACAGTACATCCAATCCCAACATTCCAAGCACAAAGACGGGGAGCCGTCGAAGTGCTGAAATGGAATAGTAATTGCTGGTGAGTTTTGTATAGCTGTCTTTTGGATAACCCAATACCAACAGTCCATCATCGGTGTTCCAGACAAAAACCGGATAATCTTCAATATATCCTTTTGAAAACAATGCGACATCTTGAATAGTGTAACTTTCTGGCACTTCATCGGGCAAATCAACCGACCAATAACACTGTCCATCAGCGTTGAGATAAATTGCCCAAATATGATTCTGCCGGAGCTTTTGTACCGCATTGTCTAATAATCGCTCCGGTGTAGCGGCGGCAGCAGTCATTTCCAACATAGATTGCGGGGAAGAATTTCCATAATCCTCAGTCACAATCTTTTGAAAAGTTAGACTAAATACTACTGCGTTAAGAAACAGCAATATCAGGATAAAGGCAGCAAAAGACGCAAGATGTTTCGATATATAACTTGCAAAAGATCTCATGGCATCACTTCCTTGCTATCAGCTTATAGCCCAATCCTTTAATGGTTATCAGGGACACAGGTTTTGATGGATCGGTTTCAATCTTTTCCCGGACACGCCGGACATGAGCGTTTAGGCTGTTTTCATAGCCAAAAGGATTATCACCCCATAATGCTTCACAAAGAGTATCTACGGTAACAATTTTTCCCGCATTGCGGGCAAGGGTTTCCAGCAAGGTGTGTTCTTTGGCAGTTAGAGAAATAATCTCACTACCCTTATGGACTTCGGCTCTACTGAAATCAATCGTACACCCATCTAAAACAAGCAGCGGAGAATCCTCTTTATAAGTTCGGCGCAGCACCGCATAGATACGCAGTAATAATTCCTGTGGCATAAAGGGCTTTGAAATGTAGTCGTCTGCCCCAAGCCCCAAGCCCGATAGTTTGTCTGATGCTTCGTCTTTTGCTGTCAGAAAAATAATCGGTACACTGCTAAAAGTGCGGAGCTGCTGCATCAGCGCAAAGCCGTCCCCATCCGGCAACATGACATCCAAAACAATTAAATCGGGGTTTTCTTCTTTTGTGGTCAGAACAGCTTCTTTGACCGACATAGCGGTAAGGACAGTTTCAAATCCCGCATCTTTCAATATATCTGATACCATCTTCAATAACTCCTGCTCGTCATCTACCAACAAGAGCCTTTTACTATGCAAAAAGGAATTATCCATAGCATCCTCTCCAATCTGATTTTCTTTGTTTTTATTATATCATAAGCTGTCCATTTTGCAGCCTCGCTTCTTAAAAAGTAAGGTAAAAGTAAGGACAGGAGAATGTAGATGTCAGGTTGAAGTTGTATCATAAAAACATCGAAAGGAGATGTTTCTATGGACTATATCATTACAACGGAACAGTTGACAAAGAAGTACAAAAATTTCATCTCGGTCAACAATGTTTCGCTTCATATTCGCAAGGGTAGCATTTACGGTTTCCTCGGCCCCAACGGTGCGGGAAAATCCACGACCATGAAAATGCTGCTGGGCCTGACTGCACCGACAAAGGGCAGTTTTACCATTGACGGGAAGCAGTTTCCGGGTGATCGGATTGCCATTCTCAAAGAGATCGGCTCTTTCATTGAAGCTCCATCTTTCTACGCAAACCTGACTGGGCGGGAAAATCTCGATATTATCCGCCGCATTTTGGGGTTGCCAAAAGCCGATGTGGAAGATGCTCTGGAGTTGGTGGGGCTGACCGAGTTTGGCGACCGGCTGGCAAAGAAGTATTCGCTGGGGATGAAGCAACGCTTGGGCCTTGCCGGGGCACTATTAGGGCGTCCACCGATTCTGATCCTGGATGAACCCACCAACGGCCTTGACCCGTCCGGCATCCACGAAATCCGCAATCTGGTAAAATCTTTGCCCAGCCTTTACGACTGCACGGTGCTGATCTCGTCCCATATGCTGTCTGAAATTGAATTGATTGCGGATGACATTGGAATTCTTAACCACGGGCGGCTGCTGTTTGAGGGCAGCATGAATAATCTTCGTCAATACGCCCTGCAATCTGGCTTCGCTGCGGACAATCTGGAAGATGTGTTCCTTTCTATGGTTGAGAAAGACAACATGGATAGAAAACAGAGGGCAAAATTATGAAAACGCTGGTAATCGAACTTCGGAAAGAAAAGCGAACCGGCGTGATCCCCGTGTTGCTAGCTGTTGGCATCTTGGGGGCTGCCTACGCATTTGTCAATTTCATTGTGCGGAAGGACACGCTTTTGAATCTGCCGTTGGCTCCGATGGATGTCCTGCTGACCCAGCTTTACGGCATGGTTATGGTGCTGAACCTGTTCGGCATCGTAGTTGCGGCCTGCATGATCTACAACATAGAGTTTAAGGGAAGCGCTGTCAAGAAGATGTATATGCTTCCCGTAAGCGTTCCCGCGATGTACCTGAGCAAATTCCTGATTCTGACGGTCATGTTTCTGGTTGCAATCATGCTGCAAAATTTGGCGCTTGCACAGATTGGCATGACGGACTTACCAGACGGAGCATTTGAAATGGGTACGCTGGTGCACTTTGCCGGATACTCTTTTATTACATCCATGCCGGTGTTGTCGTTTATGCTGTTGATTTCCTCGCGTTTTGAAAATATGTGGGTGCCGCTTGGAATTGGTGTCGCTGGTTTTCTAAGTGGTATGGCTCTTGCAAATTCGGAGGTGGCACTTTTGCTGGTACATCCTTTTGTGATTATTTTGAAACCAGCGGTAGCTATGAGCGCCCAGCCAGATCTGATAGTTACCCTTGTTGCTTTGGCAGAAACACTGTTGTTCCTTGCCGTAGGCTTGTGGTTAGCGAAATACAGACGCTACGAGTAAGGAGGGATGATAGAAATGAATTTTTTGGATTTACTCAAAATCGAGTTTATGAAAGTAAGACGCTCCAAAATCATACCCTTGATTTTCATTGCGCCTTTATTGGTAGTGATTTCCGGGGTTGCAAGTTTGAGCAACTATTTTACGCCGGAATACACTAATGCGTGGCCTGCCATGTTCATTCAAAGTGCGCTTGTCTACGCCTACTATCTGCTCCCATTTAGCATGATTGTAGTCTGCGTGATGATCGCAGGGAGAGAAACAGGAAATAACGGGATTCTGAAAATGTTGGCATTGCCGGTCAGCCGCTATACATTATCCATTGCAAAGTTTTGTGTGCTTACCTTTTATCTGTTCATGGAAATGGTGGTGTTTCTTGTTGTGTTCGTAATCGCTGGGGTGGTTGCGACACAGACAATGGGAATAACAGAAACCTTACCGATCCTGTATCTGTTGAAATGGTGCTTAGGATTGTTTCTGACAATGCTGCCATGTATTGTAGCTATGTGGGCAATCTCCGTACTGTTTGAAAAGCCGCTTCTTTCCGTGGGATTGAATTTGTTGTTTGTGATTCCAGGTGTATTGGTTGCAAATACGCCGCTGTGGATTGTTTACCCGTACTGTTACAGCGGTTATCTCGTATCCTGCTCGCTCTATGATTTTACAGCAGAAACTTCCGATGCCGCATTTTCGATGTTTCCGTTTTTGCCGTGTGCGATTGTAGTGTTTGGTCTGTTTTTCGCGCTGGCTGTCACCCAATTTGGAAAAAAAGAAATGAGGTAAAACTATGGAAAAGAAAAAACTTCAATCAGTTAGTATCGCCGCGCTCATTGTGAGCATATTGCCGCTGGCGGCTCTTGCCCCGTCACTCCTGCACTTTTCGCTGTCGGCCGGAATCAGAACCGCTTGGGCCGGAGCCAATATCGTTTTTGTCCTGCTTGGTCTGACCCTTTCAGTGATATGTGTGCGGAGAAAGGAAAGCCGTAGCATTATCAATATCGCATCCACAGCGATCAGCGTTTTTTGGGCACTGCTGATGGTGGGAATCGTTGCACTTGCCTTGTTCCTTACTTTCGTTCAGTGAGGAAACGGCTATGCGTAAAATTGGAAAAATTATTGGGTGCTGCTTGATTGCGGTTTCTTTGCTGGCCTGTACTGCCTGCTCCGGCCTCGATAGGTTAAGTGAAAATCTCAAGAATGGAGCAGAGCAATTAAGCAACGATGTGATGATTGGGAAAAGCAACGCTCTCATAACTCCTTATCAGTCCTTTGAAGGTAGCCGAACTTCGGATAATGATGTTTTTCGGGCCACCTATGACGCTTCTGTAACTGGATTTAACGGACAGGATATTTTAGTTGCAGACACCGATCTCAAGGAAAATGCGTGCCGTGAAATAGTGATCCGATACCAGCTTGATTCCCTTGACGGCAACTGTCAGCTCATTTACATTTCCCCGGACTTAGAGGAGCAAGTGCTTTCTGAATCTGCCAACGGAAGTGTTACCGTTCAGCTTCAAGCAGGAGCGAACTATATCGGAATTACCGGTACAGACTTTTCAGGCACAATCCAGATTACCGTGGAGTAAGCGGCAGAATGATATGAAACGAATATTGATAGTGGATGATAACACGGAATATCTGCAAATCCTATCAACCGTGCTATCTGGTGATTTTGATACGATTAAGGCTACGGGCGTCATGGACGCATTGAACACACTTCAAACAATCGCAGTAGATGCAATTTGTTCCGATTTCAATATGAAAGATGGCACAGGGCTGGATTTACTTGAAACAATTCGTCAAAAAGGTTTGAAAACCCCTTTTCTGCTGATTTCTGGCGATGACAGCAGGGCATTAGAGCAAAACGCCAAACTATACTATGGTGATTTCTACTGCAAAACGGATTTTGATTTAGTCGAAAAAATAAAAGCCTTAGTCAACAACTAAATACAGATGCTATCTGCCGGACGACGGCAAAAGAAAAAAAGCCGTCGTACAGCAGACACATTTCCACGCGCCTATGGAGCGGCGGCTTTGAGACAATCATAGCCGCCGTTTCTTTTTGCTTTTCAACGATGCTCATGCGATCAGGAGGGCGGTATATGGGAGGATACTGCCATGTCAAATTTCGTTATTCATAGCACCCATGAGCTGCATCAGCTAAAAAAAGCCTTGCCCCTCCTCCGGGGAGATATGACTACCTATCGGCATTATCA
>OHTZ01000976.1_pt1 | contig 15869 bp, 18 predicted proteins | sample 1579011 | NCBI WGS metagenome assembly OHTZ01 (sample SAMEA3879603, study PRJEB24766) | human gut metagenome | biome: human-associated habitat; feature: feces | place: USA | collected 1985/1987
TTCCCCTCTGAGAAAGTCCGCGAGATTGACCTGCGTGAGAGCGCTCCAGAGCTCGTCATCGCTCGCACCAGGCTTGCCCATCAGCAAATTGTCGCGTACCGTACCCTTGAAGAGGTAGCTCTGGTGGCTGACGTAGGTGATGCGCCGCATCAGGCTCGCCTCCTCAATGTCGCGCAGCTCTGCGCCGCCGACGGTCATCGAGCCGGTGTAGCCCTTGTTTCTACCCATCAAAAGCGCGGAGATCGTCGACTTGCCGCAGCCCGACTCGCCGACGAGCGAGACGAATTTGCCCTGCGGGATCGTCAGATCGACGCCGTGCAGAATTTCGCGCTCCGGCTCGTAGGAAAAGCGCAGGCCGCGGCAGACAATGTCGCCCGCGGGACAGCTGACGCCGCCGTGTGCGGGCTCGGACAGGTCGAGCAGGCGGAAAATCTTATCGCTCGCGGCCATGCCGTTCATGGCAATATGGAAAAACGAGCCGAGCTGGCGCATGGGGATGAAAAAGTCCGCCGCCAGCAGGATGATGAGCAGCGCGCCCGCAAGGTCGATCTTCCCCGCGCGCAGCTGCGTTGCGGCCATGATGACGCCGAGCGCCGCGCCGCCGTAGGCGATGAGCAGATTATAGATGGCGTGGAGGGTGATGGCCGCGCCCAGCAGTCCGCAGGTGCCCGCGACCTTCAGCCACGTCCGCCGCCACGCAAAGGCAAGCCCGCCGCCCACGATCAGACCGCAGAGGACGTGCATGGCTCCCGTGCCGAAGCCACGGAAGAAGATGAAGGAGAAGCGGTCAGCGCCATTCTGGATGAGATAGCACACATTTTCAAAGGTGGCGAAGGCGAGGGTGACTGTTATTGCGGCAGCCTTGATTTTATCGCCCTCCGGCTCGAACACCAGCAGATAGAACACCAGCGGCAGCAGCTTCATCATTTCCTCCACCACCGGCGCGATCTCCGCCGTGGCGGCAAGGGCGTCCGCCTGACATACCGCCGCGAGGAAGGTGTTGATATAGGCCGAAAGCAGGCACACCCCCATCCCGGCAATGCAGAACAGGAAGAAGCGGAGCTGCCGCCTGCCCATGCACAGAGCGGCCACCAGCAGGGGAGATACCATGCAGAGGAAGATGTTTTCGATGTAGGTCATGCTTCCACCGCCTTTCTCGTGGCGGGCAGCAGCCCCAGAATCGCAAGCGTCAGCAGCATATCGCACCAGAAGGTGGGGCTTGCCGGTGAGGTTTCCGGCCAGAAGCAGCCCACCGTCCAGAGCAGATACTCCGCGAACGCAAAGCACAGCACGCCGATGTGAAACCACCGCATATTCCGCGCCGCGCCCGTCTGCGTTTTCGCATAGACAAGCCCACGAATGGCGCAGAAGGAGAGCCATATCATCATGCCGCACCAGATCAGGTTGGAGAGGATGTCCCCGAAGGTGCAGTAGAACGCCAGCAGCGGCACGCCGAACGCAGGCGCGAGCCATGCCCTGCGGCAGCGGAAGCTGCGCTCGTCCTGACTGGCGAGCGTTGCTTGCAAAATGCGCAGGAAAATTACGCTGGCCACCCAGCCGAACTCCGACACATAAAAGACCCGCGGCGTGGTATCGAACAGCAGTAGATACAGCGTCCAGTAGAGCGCACCGAGGGCAAAGCAGCCGTAGAAGCACAGCAGCAGGAAATACGCCTGCCTGCGGCTTTTCCGGTAGGCGATACCCGAAAGCAACGCGCCGACGAACGAGGTCAGCAGTTGCAGCAGGTTCTCAATCAGCTCCATGCGCATCCTCGCTTTCTCCGTCCTGCGTGTCCTCGCGGTTCATCTGCCGCAGCCGGAAGCACAGAACGGTCACGCACACGCCGAGTAAAAACGCCAAAAGCCCGATGACGATGTATCCCAAAGCCGCGCCGCCGCCGTACATACTGGCCGCCGTTTCAAAGCCCGCATAGTCGCCTGCCTGGATGCTTGCGGCAATGCCAGGCATGGCGAAGGACGCGCCGATGAGCAGCACAAGGCACGCCGCCACGGCGGAAGCCATGGTGATCGTATTGCGCCGCCGCCGTTTCTCCCGCTCAATTTTGGCGATGCGCCGCTTTGTCTCCGCGACGCGCTCTTCATGACTCCTCATTTGTGATCCCCTCCCGTTCCAGCAGCCTTCGCAGGCTCTCTTTTCCGCGATACACCATGTTGGTGATCTGTTTTACCGTTTTTCCCGTGACCTCCGCCGCCTGCGCGTAGCTCATATCCTCAAAATAGGTGAGATATAAAACCTCCCGATAGTCCGGGTTCATTTCGCCCATGCAGAAATGCAGGATGCGGTTTCGCTCCTCCGTCCGGATGACCTCCTCCGCCAGCAGCCGTCCGTCCGGCTCGTCTGCAAGCGCGTCGAGGCTGAACAGGGGCTTTCGCTTGCTCTTATGGCGCAGCGCCATGTGCCGCGCCGCCTTATAGAGATACGCCTTGAAGCCGCCGTCCCGGATGCGGGGCTTTTTCGTGAACAGATAGGCGAAAACGTCCAGCATCAGCTCCTCCGCCTCGTGAACGTCGTGCAGATAGCCGTCAATATACAGGGTCAGGGGGTCGCCGTATTTTTTCATCAGGGCATTAAGCCCTTCGTCATCGCCGCTCAGATATTGGCGGTACAAGCTCTCATCGCAGGTCATAGCGTTCACTTCCTTTTTGCGGATGCTAAAATGCAGAGGGGTATCCGTCAGGTGCTTGTCCTGCCGGGATCGCGGTGCTGTCCCTGAAAGCGCGGGTCGGACGGCTTTTCCGCGTTTTCCGGGATCGCCCATGAGCGCCCGAACCGGGACGCGCCGGGGATCCGCCCCTCGGCGCAATATTGGTTGACCCGCCGCTCTGACACGCCCCAACGGTAGGACGCCTCCCGAATGGAGATATAGCCCTTGATCCCGTTCATACCGCACCTCCGCATGGATAATACTCAACACGATACATTATATACGAATATCCGAAGAAACACAAGGCATCCGGCGAAGTGTTCAGAGAAAAGTTGCGGATAATGTTGATTTTTTTTGAAAAATCCTCCGAAATCTGGCCAAAACGCCTTGTTCAGATTGTAATATAAGGCAAAGCTGAAAGCGGCCATTGACCGGCTCCTGCCAGCCTGTTCCAACCTGGAAGAACTGCTTCGCCGCCTGCAGAGAGAAGGTTATGAGATCAAGCGCGGCAAGTATATCTCCGCCAGAGCGCCGGATCAGGAACGATTCACCCGTCTGAAAACCCTGGGTGTGGACTACACCGAAGAAGCCCTTGCTGCCCGGATCGCCGGACACGCCAGACCTTCCCGCCAGTCGAAACAGCAGGACGGAAAGATCAGCCTGCTCATTGATATTCAGAACAACATCAAGGCGCAGCAGAGCGCAGGCTTCACCCATTGGGCGAAGCTGAACAATCTGAAACAGGCCGCCAAGACCCTGACCATCTACCAACAGTACGGCTTTTCTTCCCCGGAACAGCTTGAAGCCGCCGTTGCTACCGCCTATCAGGAAATGCGCCAGACCAGCGGCGAACTGAAAGCACTGGAAACGAAGCTGCAAGGGAAAAAGAAGTTGCAGCGGCAGGTGTTGGCCTACGCCCAGACCAAGGCCGCCCGCGACGGGCTGCGGGCACAGAAATCCGAGAAAGCCCGCGCCGCATACCGGCAGGCCCATGAGAGCGATTTTATCATAGCCGACGCAGCAGCCCGGTATTTCAAGGCGCATGGCATTACCAAGCTGCCCGCCCGGAAAGCGTTGCAGGCCGAGATCGAGCAGCTTATCTCCGAGAAAGACGGCCTGTATAACACCTATCACGAACAGAAACAGCGGTTCAAGGAGTTGCAGACCGTCAAGCGGAACATCGACCAGATTTTGCGCCGGGACGAGCCGCACCGCAGAAAGGAGCAGAGCCATGAGCGATAACCTGCCCCACATGGACTACCGCCAGCACCGGCGGGCGCGGCGGCTGGTACATGAGTGCTGTAACTACGATGAGGGGAACTGCCTGCTATTGGACGACGGGGAGCCTTGCGTGTGCGTCCAGAGCATTTCCTTTTCCCTCATGTGCCACTGGTTCCGTGTGGCTGTCCTGCCCCTTGACGGGGAGCTGGCCGCAGCCCTCTTGTGCCGGGGAAGCCGGAAACGGTGTGCCGTCTGCGGGGCGGCCTTTGTCCCCAAATCCAACCGGGGAAAATACTGCCCCGACTGCGCCGGGCGCATGAAGAAAATCAAAGCCGCCGAGAGAAAGCGGAAACAAAGGCAGAGATGTCACGCTTTAGAGCCTTTCAAACCCGCATAAATCAAGGCTTTTTTCGTGGGTGTCAAAGGGTACGCGATACATTTATCCTTTTCCCCCGGAAACGGCGTTTTAATGCGTGACAATACGCCAAAATCAACCCGAACACAGGGAGGTGATCCTATCGCTGATTATATCAGGGCAGACACGCGGCTGCCCGCCTATCTGCCGTATCCCCGTTTCCTGCTGAAAATGGAGATTTCACAGACCGCCAAGCTGCTGTATTCGCTGCTGTTAGACCGTTCCACCCTCTCCCAGAAAAACAAGTGGCTGGACGACGAGGGCAGGATTTATATTATCTATCCCATCGCGGAGATAGCAGAAATACTGGATAAAGGCAGCACCACCATCAAGGGGGCGCTTAATGAACTGGACACGGCGGGGCTGTTGGAACGGGAACGGGGCGGCTTCTCCGCACCGAACCGGCTTTATGTCAAAGTACCGCCAGTGCCACAGGTACAGTTTTCAGACCAACTGATGGCCGGAAGTCCGCCCCTCATAGAGCCGGAAAACCGTCCTACTGATGGTCAGAAAACCGACCTTATGATGGTCGGAAAACCGTCCCCTAACCAAACTACTATAAACAACCTTACAGAGAGCCAAACAAAGGGAGTGAGTGGGGGGCCGTCCGCGCCCTATGGCCGATATGGAAATATTTTTCTGTCACAGACCGAATACGACGAGTTGCAGGCAGAGTACCCTGACAGGCTGGAACGGTTCATCGAGGAAATGAGCCGCTACCTTGCCGCCAACGGGAAAAGCTACCAGAACTATGCCGCCGCCCTGCGGATATGGGCGGGGAACGACAAAAAGGAAGCCCCTAAAAAGGGCATACCAGACTACTCATGCAAGGAGGGCGAGAGTTTATGAAGAATGAAATCAACGCGGTTTTGGAGAATATGACGACCACCATCCCGGAGCCGGAGGACTACACCGGCGAGGACGGTTTACTGTACTGCGGCAAGTGCCGCAAGCCGAAAGAAGCCTATTTTGCGCCGGATAAGGCCGCTATCTTCGGGCGCGACCGCCACCCGGCAGAGTGCGACTGCCAGAGAACCGCCCGCGAGGAACGGGAAGCCGCCGAAAAGCGGCGCAGACACCTTGACACCGTGGAAGAACTGAAACGCCGGGGCTTTACCGACCCCACCATGCGGGACTGGACTTTCGAGAACGACAACGGCAGGAACCCGCAGACCGGGCTTGCCCGCCGGTATGTGGAGCATTGGGAAGATATGCGGACAGACAATATCGGCTGCCTGTTCTGGGGCGGCGTAGGCACCGGCAAAAGCTACCTTGCAGGCTGTATCGCAAACGCCCTCATGGAGAAAGAAATCCCCGTCCGCATGACGAACTTTGCTCTTATCCTCAATGACCTTGCCGCCAGCTTTGAGGGGCGCAACGAGTACATTTCCCGCCTTTGTCGTTATCCGCTGCTGATCCTTGACGACTTCGGCATGGAACGCGGGACGGAATACGGGCTGGAACAGGTGTTCAATGTGATTGACAGCCGTTACCGCAGCGGCAAGCCGCTGATCGTCACGACCAACCTTACGCTGGACGACCTGCACAACCCGGAGGACACCGCCCATTCCCGGATTTATGACCGCCTGCTTTCCATGTGCGTCCCGGTACGCTTTACCGGCGACAACTTCCGGCAGGAAACCGCCAAGCGGAAAATGGAGAGCATGAAGAAACTGATTACCGACTGAAAGGAGTATTGCCTATGGCAGATAACAAGCAGCACGACACCCGCACCACCCGCCGCCCTGACTGTGTGACGGAAATCCGCATGGGCAATTCCGTCCTTGTCGTGTCCGGCTATTTCAAGAAAGACACCACAACCACAGCCGCCGACAAAATGGCGCGGGTACTGGAAGCGGAAGCCGCTGCTACACAGGAGCCGACTTATCCGGCGTGAACCGGGGCATGGAAAAGCGGCCATGCCAGGGAGCATGACCGCTGGAACGAAAATCGGAAGTGCTTTAGCAATTCTTAATCTCATTCTCTATAAAATAATTTGCAATTTCAAAGGCTTTTATTCTTCTCTTTGCCAATGTGATTTGTGATTTATAACGCTCGGAATTATCCTTTGATTCAAATGTTTTTACTGTTTCTCTTAGCTTGTGCAGAGTTGAATCAATTTGCCTTTTGGCCGCGGTTAATTCATCTATTGTATACTTCATGTTTTCTCCTTTAACTTCTGATTTTTTTGTTAAATCAGAGTATACCACGGAGTTATGAACTTTTCTACTGCAAATATGGGACGACAACCCATACCATAAAAATCGGAAAATTGAAAAGCTGTAAAGAAGCAAATTTAACGCTTTTGCCGCTGTACAGCCCCCGCCGTTCCGTGGTACAATGAAACCACGGAATAGTGGGGCTGGCTGTCGGAAACGGAGGATTTTATGTTAAGACAAGCCACCCAAAACCTCATTACCGCCCTTTATCCGAGATTGTCCCACGAGGATGAATTGCAAGGCGAGAGTAATTCCATATCGAACCAAAAAAGGATACTCGAAACCTACGCAAAACAGAACGGCTTTACCAATCTGCGCTGGTACACCGACGACGGTTTTTCCGGCGCGAACTTCCAGCGGCCCGGATTTCAAGCCATGCTTGCGGACATTGAAGCCGGGAAAGTGGGTACGGTCATCGTCAAGGACATGAGCCGGTTAGGGCGAAACTACTTGCAGGTAGGGTTTTACACGGAAATGCTGTTCCCTCAAAAGGGTGTGCGTTTTATCGCTGTCAACGATAATGTGGACAGTGCCAGCGAGGGCATGGACAACGATTTTACCCCGCTGCGAAATCTGTTCAATGAATGGCTGGTGAGAGATACGAGCAAGAAAATCAAGGCAGTGAAAAAGTCAAAAGGCATGAGCGGCAAGCCTGTTACCAGCAAGCCGGTTTACGGCTATGTGATGGACGAGGACGAGAATTTTATTATAGACGAGGAAGCCGCCCCGGTGGTGCAGCAGATTTACCAGCTTTGCCTTGCCGGGAACGGCCCGACCAAGATTGCCCGTATGCTGACGGAGCAGCAAATCCCCACGCCGGGGACGCTGGAATATCAGCGGACAGGCAGCACCCGCCGTTATCACCCAGGCTATGAGTGCAAATGGGCGACCAACACCGTCGTTCATATCCTCGAAAACCGAGAGTACACCGGATGTCTGGTGAACTTCAAAACGGAAAAGCCTTCTTATAAGGTCAAGCACAGCATAGAGAACCCCGTCGAGAAGCAGGCCATTTTCGAGAACCACCATGAGCCGATCATCGACAAGGAAACATGGGAACGGGTGCAGGAGTTACGCAAACAGCGCAAACGCCCGAACCGCTACGATGAAGTGGGGCTGTTCTCCGGGATTTTGTTCTGCGCCGACTGCGGCCATGTGCTGTATCAGCAGCGGTATCAGAACAAAGACCGCAAACAGGACTGCTACATCTGCGGCAGCTACAAGAAGCGCACCCGCAACTGTACGGCGCACTTTATCCGCACCGATCTGTTGACCGCTGGTGTCCTGGCAAATCTCCGGCAAGTGACCGAATACGCAGCCAAGCATGAGAGCCGGTTTGTGAAACTACTTGTCCAGCAGAACGAGATCGGCGGCAAGCGAAAGACCGCCGCAGCCATCAAGCAGCTTGAACAGGCGCAGGAACGCATTTCTGAAATCAGCCGCATTATCAAGCGGCTGTATGAGGACAATGTAAACGGCAAAATCAGCGATGAGCGTTTCATGGAACTGTCGGCTGACTACGAAGCCGAGCAAGCGGAGCTGAAAAAGAGAGCCGCCGCCCTGCAAGCCGAACTGGACAAGTCACAGGCAGCTACCGTCAACGCCGAGAAATTTATGGGCATTGTCCGCAAGCACCTTGCCTTTGAAGAACTGACCCCCACTCTCTTGCGGGAAATGATCGAGAAAATTGTGGTGCATGAGTGCAGCTATGATGAGAACGGCACCCGCAGGCAGGACATTGAGATTTATTACAGCTTTGTCGGCAAGATTGACTTGCCCGAATAACCGCCCGACCTATCCGACACAATGGCCAAGTGTCGGATAGGAACGGCAAAATTTTTTGCACTTCTATTGCTTCTTTATCACACATAAGCAAAGAGCCAGGGCGTGAAGCAGCTGGTCGCGGGCGGCGGCGTTGCCCTGATCGGCGTGACCCTTGTCCCGCTGCTGTCCGGGCTGCTGGGCTAAGTCCTGCATCGCTGCCCATAATTTTCCGAACAACTAACACTTAAAATCCTACTCCGCGCTCTCCCTCTCACATGGGAGGGCGCGGGAAAGGAGGTATCTTTGCTTGATTAGTGAGATCATCGAGAAATGGATAAAAGGCATTTTGATAGATGGCATCACGGGCAACCTCTCCGGCCTGTTCGATAACGTGAACGCCAAGGTGGGCGAAATCGCTTCGGATGTCGGCTCTACCCCGCAGGCGTGGAACAGCGGCATTTTCAATATGCTGCGCAGTCTTTCCGAAACGGTAGTGCTGCCCATTGCAGCGGCTATCCTTGCCCTTGTGATGTGCCATGAGCTTATCCAGATGATTACCGAAAAGAACAATATGCACGACTTCGATACTTCCATGTTCTTCCGCTGGATTTTCAAGTCTGCCTTTGCCATCCTCATAGTCAGCAACACATGGAATATCGTTATGGGTGTGTTCGATGCCACCCAGAGCGTTGTCAACCAAAGTTCCGGCGTTATCATCGGTGAAACATCCATCCACTTTGACCGCCTGATACCCGGACTGGAATTTCAGCTGGAAAGCATGACCATCGGCAGTCTGCTCAGCCTGTGGTTCCAGACCCTTGTGGTGGGCCTGACCATGAACATCCTGTCCATCTGCATCTTCCTTGTGACCTACGGCCGCATGATTGAGATTTACGTTGTGACCGCACTGGGGCCTATCCCGCTGGCGACCATGGGCAGCAGCGAGTGGCGCAGCACCGGGCAGAACTACTTGAAGTCTTTGCTGGCACTGGGTTTTCAAGCGTTCCTGATTATGATTGTCGTGGGCATCTATGCGGTGCTGATACGCAACATTTCAGGCGCAGCGGACATTGCCGGGGCCATCTGGGGCTGCATGGGCTATACTGTGTTGCTCTGCTTTTGTCTGTTCAAGACCGGCAGCATCAGCAAGTCGGTGTTCGGTGCCCATTGAGAAAGGAGTGCTTGAATGGCGTATGTGACCGTTCCCAAAGATTTGACCCATGTAAAATCCAAAGTCTTATTCGGGCTGACCAAGCGGCAGCTGGTCTGCTTCGGCGGTGCGCTTTTAACGGGCGGACCGCTTTATTTTTTGGCCCGGAACTATCTTTCCAACAGTGCAGCGGCCCTGCTGATGATTTTTGCCATGCTGCCGGGGCTGCTGTTCGCTCTGTTCGAGCGGCACGGCCAGCCCCTTGAAGTAGTGATTCAGCAAATGATTCAGTGCTGTTTCCTGCGCCCCAAGGAAAGGCCCTATCAGACCAACAATGCTTACGCCGCCCTTGTGCGGCAATACCAAATGGAACAGGAGGTAAAGGCCATTGTCCAGAAAAACGATACCCCGCGAAACCGAAAAGCCCAAAAAGCTCACCCGCGCCCAGAAAAAAGAAATTGATGCCGTTATCCGCAAGTACAAGGGTGACGGCAAGCCCCGCACGGCGCAGGCCACCATCCCGTATGAGGCCATCTACCCAGATGGCGTGTGCCGCATTGACCGACGCACATTCTCCAAGTGCATTGCCTTTGAGGACATCAGCTATCAGCTGGCCCAGCCGGAAACAAGAACCGCCATCTTTGAACACCTGTGCGACCTCTACAACTATGTGGATGCTTCCATCCATGTGCAGCTTTCGTTTTTGAATCGCAAGGTTGACCCGGTGCAGTACGCAAAAAGTTTTGAGATCGCACCGCAGGGGGATGATTTTGACGACATCCGCGCCGAGTACACCGCCATCCTGCAAAAGCAGCTTGCCAGCGGCAACAACGGCATTGTCAAAACCAAATATCTGACGTTCACCATCGATGCCGACAGCCTGAAAACAGCACGGGCTCGGCTGACCCGCATTGGCCTTGACCTGCTGGGCTACTTCAAGACTATGGGCTGCGTGGCGCACGTCATGGACGGGCAGGAGCGTTTGGAGGTGCTGCACGGCATCTTCCATCCGGACGGCGAACCGTTCCGCTTTGAATGGGACTGGCTGGCACCCTCCGGCCTGTCCACCAAAGATTTTGTGGCTCCATCCTCCCTCTGCTTCGGCGCGGCCAAAACCTTTGGTTTGGGCGGCAAGTATGGTGCGGTGAGTTTTCTACAAATCCTTGCACCGGAACTTTCGGACGAAATGCTGGCCGACTTCCTCAAAACGGAAAGCGGGATTCTCGTCAATCTCCATGTGCAGGCCATTGACCAGACCGAGGCTATCAAGACGATTAAAAGGAAGATTACCGACCTTGATGCCATGAAGATTCAGGAGCAGAAAAAGGCTGTCCGTTCCGGGTACGACATGGATATACTCCCCAGCGACCTTGCCACCTACGGCGAAGATGCCAAAAAGCTGCTGAACAAATTGCAGACCCGGAACGAGCGGCTTTTCATGCTGACTTTTTTAGTGCTGAATGTGGCCGACACCAAGCAAAAGCTGGGCAACGATGTGTTCCAAGCGGCGGGCGTGGCCCAGAAGTACAACTGTTCCCTTGTCCGGCTGGACTACCAGCAGGAGCAGGGCCTTGTGTCCAGCCTGCCGCTGGGCATCAACCAGATAAAGATTCAGCGCAGCCTTACTACCTCCAACGTGGCGGTGTTCGTGCCCTTTGTGACGCAGGAGCTTTTCCAGAGCGGTGCGGCCATGTACTACGGCATCAACGCAAAATCCCACAACATGATCATGCTGGACCGCAAGCAGGCCCGGTGTCCCAACGGCTTGAAGCTGGGCACGCCCGGCAGCGGCAAATCCATGAGCTGCAAGTCCGAAATCGTCAGTGTGTTTTTAACGACTGCTGACGATATTTTTATTTCAGACCCAGAGGCCGAGTATTATCCGCTGGTCAAGCGGCTGCATGGGCAGGTCATCAAACTTTCGCCCACCAGCAAGGACTATGTGAACCCGCTGGACATCAACCTGAATTATTCCGAAGATGACAGCCCGCTGGCCTTGAAGTCGGATTTTGTGCTGTCGTTCTGTGAACTGGTCATGGGCGGCAAAACAGGTCTGGAAGCGATTGAACGCACCGTGATAGACCGTGCCGTGAAAGCTATCTATCGCCCCTATCTGGCGAACCCCTGCCCGGAGAATATGCCGATTTTGTCTGACCTCCACCAAGCCCTGCTCGACCAGCACTTGCCGGAAGCGGACCGGGTAGCGCAGGCATTGGACCTGTATGTGTCCGGCTCGCTGAACGTGTTTAACCACAAAACGAATGTGGACATCCACAACCGGCTTGTGGCCTTTGACATCAAAGAGTTAGGAAAACAGTTAAAAAAATTGGGGATGCTCATTATCCAAGACCAGATATGGGGCCGCGTCACCCAGAACCGCAGCCAAGGCCGGGCCACATGGTATTTTGCAGACGAGTTCCACCTTTTGCTGAAAGAGGAACAGACCGCCGCGTACAGTGCCGAGATTTGGAAGCGCTTCCGCAAATGGGGCGGCGTACCCACAGGCGCCACCCAGAATGTGAAGGACCTTCTTTCTTCGCCGGAGATTGAGAACATTCTGGAAAACAGCGACTTCATCACGCTGCTGAATCAGGCATCCGGCGACCGCAAAATCCTTTCGGAACGGCTGAACCTCTCCGCAGACCAGCAGAAGTACATCGACAATTCGGAACCGGGCGAAGGACTGCTGATTTTTGAGAACGTGGTGTTGCCGTTCTCCAATCCCATTCCGAAAAACACCCAGCTCTATAAGATCATGACCACCCGGCTCAGCGAGGTGGTGGAGCTATGAGCTTAACGCATTTCAGCTTGTTTTCCGGCATCGGCGGCATCGACCTTGCCGCGGAAGCAGCGGGTTTCACTTCGGTTTGTCAATGCGAGTGGGCAGCATTTCCCGCCGCTGTGCTGGCAAGCCACTGGCCGGAAGTGCCCCGTTTTCAGGACATCACCACCGTAACAAAGGAGGCTTTCTTTGAAAAAACAGGACTTCGCACCGTCACCCTCATTTCAGGTGGCTTCCCGTGCCAGCCGTTCTCCACCGCAGGGCGGCAGCGCGGCTTCCACGATGAACGCTACCTGTGGCCCGAAATGCTGCGGGTCATCCGGGAATTGCAGCCCCGTTGGGTGCTTGGAGAAAATGTTGCTGGCTTCCTCCGTATGGGGCTCGACAAAACGCTCATTGACTTGGAGCAGGCAGGTTACGATGTTCGGGTTTTCGTATTACCTGCTGCTGCCGTTGGCGCGTGGCACGAACGGAAACGGGTATTCATCATCGGCTCCGCTGCTTCCCACACCCCTTGCCAGCGACACCGGGGATGTGGGCAAGGGGCTGGACATCCAAATCTCTGCGAATGGCAGTTACCGCAAGATGAACAAGGATGGCAAGGCGTGGACGGCGCGGCTTTCCCATGTGGTCTACCGCATGACCCCCACCACGCTGGAAAAGCCCTACCTCAACCCGGACTGGGTAGAGTGGCTGATGGGTTTCCCGCGCAAATGGACGGACATTCCCTTTGGGCCGAAGAACCCGCCGACATCCCGCGCCTGACCGAAGATGTGCCAAACCGCAGCAAGCGGATGAAAACACTGGGCAATGCGGTTTCGCCGCCGCAGGTGTTCCCGATTCTCAAATACATTGCGGACATTGAAACGGGCCGCTGTCCGATGGGAGGTGAAGAACTTTGAAAGAATTGCAGGCAAAAGCCAAAGTCACCCAGACCATGACCCGTGACGGTCTGGTGGTGGAAAATCAAGCGGACGGCACTGTGGAGAACATTTCCAGCCGGGAAGCTGAACAGGATTACTCCACGGATGCCGAGGGCAAGGCCGAAAAAATACTGGAACGCACCGAGGACATCAAGGACGGGCATGAAAATAAAAAGAAAGCGAAAAAAGCAGCAGAAACAGCGGCCACCGCCGAAAGCGAAGATGGTCTGCACCGTTCCGCTGCCCGTTTGGAATTGACCGAGGAAGAACGGGCAGACCCGGCGTTGCAGCCGTACATCCAAAAGGCGGAAGCGAAAGCCGACAAGCTGGATGCGGCCCGCGCTGCTCTGCCCAAAAAGCGTGTCCCGGTCAAGGAAAAAGTCTACGATGCTGCCAACGGCAAGACAAAATCCACCCTGCGCTTTGAGCAGCAGGACAAAGGCCCGCCCAGCCTGAAACCAAACCCGGCCAGCCGCCCACTGTCGGAAGCATTGCTGTTCGCTCACGGAAAAATCCACGAGGTCGAACACGAAAATGTGGGTGTGGAGGGTGGCCACAAGGGTGAAGAACTGGTGGAGCATCAGACCGCCAAAGCCATTCGCAGCGGCATCCGGCACCACAAGATGAAGCCCTACAAGGCCGTGGAAAAGGCAGAGCGTCAGCTTATGTCTGCCAATGCAGAATACTTTTACCAGAAATCCTTGCGGGACAATCCGCAAATTGCACAGGCGGCCAGCAACCCCATTTCCCGGATGTGGCAGAAACGGCGTATCAAACAGCAGTATGCCAAAGCTGCACGGCAGGCCGGACAAGCTGCCGCGCAGGGTGCAGCCGCCACCGCTGAGAACGGTTTCCGGGTATCAAAGCTGGCGGCCGAGGGCGGCGAACGGGTAGCCGAATTTGCGGCCCGGAACTGGAAAACCATTCTGATCGTGGCGGTGTTCGGTCTGCTGGCTCTGCTCTTGATAACGGGTTTGCAGTCCTGCACCGTGATGGCGGGCACCGCTGGAACCGGCGTGACGGCATCCTCTTACTTTTCCAAGGACAAGGATATGCTGGGCGCAGAGAAAGCCTACGCCAAGCTGGAACAAAAACTGCAACGGTATCTCGACACCTACGAGGCCACCCACAACTACGATGAATACCATTTTTATCTGGATGAAATCGAGCATGACCCCTATGTGCTGATCTCGATTTTGTCCGCGCTCCATGATGGCGTTTTTACATTGGCCGAGGTGCAGGGCGAACTTGAAATGCTCTTTGAAAAGCAGTACATCCTGACCGAGACCGTGACCATGCAGATACGTTACCGTACAAAAATGATGGTCATTATTGGCCCGTATGGTGTGCCGCAGGTTATCACCTACCAAGAACCGTATGAATACTACATCTGCACGGTCAAGCTGAAGAACAAGGATTTGTCCCACCTACCCGTGGAAGTGCTGACCGAAGAACAGCTTAGTGCCTATTCGCTCTATATGCGCACGCTGGGTAACCGGCCGGATTTGTTCGGGCAGGCACAGTACCCCAATGCGTCCACCATCAAGCAGCCCACCTATTACGACATTCCCCCGGAAGCCCTCAAAGATGATAAGTTTGCCGCCATGATGGAGGAAGCCACCAAGTACATCGGCTACCCGTATGTGTGGGGCGGCAGTTCGCCCAGCACCAGCTTTGATTGCAGCGGCTACATTTCGTGGGTGCTGAATCACTCCGGCTGGAACGTGGGCCGCCAGACCGCACAGGGCCTTTACAACCTCTGTACTCCTGTTTCGACGGCGCAGGTCAAACCGGGCGACCTTGTGTTTTTCAAGGGAACCTACGATACCCCCGGCGTGAGCCATTGCGGTATCTATGTGGGCAATTCCATCATGCTGCACTGCGGCGACCCGATCTCTTACACAAACCTCAACTCGAAATATTGGCAAGAACATTTTTACAGCTATGGGCGTTTACCGTGACGCCAGAAAGGATTTTGTATGGCAAAAAGACTTTCCCGCATTGAGCGCGACATTGAACGGCTCAAAGAAAAAATCAGCGAATACCAGCAGCAGTTGAAAGAACTGGAAGCTGAAAAGACCGAACAGGAAAATTTGCAGATCATTCAGTTGGTGCGCAGCATGAATATGAAGCCGGACGAGTTTGCGGCCTTCCTGCGCAGCGGTGCGCTGAACGCCGCTCCTACCGTCACCCCGTACCACAAACAGGAGGATGCCGCCGATGAAACCTGACAACTGGAACCGTTTCGCTGCCGGACTGCTGGCTATCCTGCTCTGCCTCTGCTCCTTTTCCATGCCCGCTTTCGCAAGCGGTACTGACCCTGCCCCGGAACCTCTGCCGGAGATTATCGAAGAAGAACCCACTACGGGCGGCATGGAGCCGGAGGGTGTGCCCATCACGCCCAAGGGCAATGCAACACTGGTGGATGACTTTTACGGCGACAAGCAGCTTATCACAGTGACCACCAAGGCCGGGAATTATTATTACATTCTCATTGACCGTGCCAACGAGGACAAGGAAACGTCCGTTCACTTCCTGAACCAAGTGGACGATGCCGACTTGCTGGCCCTGCTGGATGAAGAACCGCAGGAAACCGAGGTCTGCACCTGCACGGTGAAATGTGAGGCCGGAAGTGTCAACAAAAACTGCCCCTTGTGTGAAAAGAGCCTGCGGAGCTGCACGGCCCCGGAAGCTGTGAAAACCGACACCGAAACGCCGCAGGAAAAGCCG
>OHTZ01000996.1_pt1 | contig 15594 bp, 14 predicted proteins | sample 1579011 | NCBI WGS metagenome assembly OHTZ01 (sample SAMEA3879603, study PRJEB24766) | human gut metagenome | biome: human-associated habitat; feature: feces | place: USA | collected 1985/1987
TCGTCCTTCGCGTTTGCCAGTACCACGGTCTTGCCCGCCACGTAGTCGGCTTTCTGTTGGTCGGTGAAGATGTCATCCTTCCATTTGCTTATCGGGCGGATGCTGCCGTCCCCGTTCACCCACGAGCGGTTGCGGCGTTGCCCCTCGCCGTTATTCTCCTGCTTCTGTCCTTGCGTGCCGGGATTGTCCTGCATCCTGTCTTGGCTGTTTCCCTGACGCTGCGCCTGTTGCTGGCGTGGCTGTCCCGGGACAAATTCCACGTCGCGCTTGTCGGCGTTCACCTGCAACAGTGCCTCGAACTTGCGCCCGTTCTTCAACGTCACCTCCTTGGGCAGTGCAAATCCCGCACGCAGGATGTCCTTTTCCGGTTTTGACAGTTCCGTCAGTCCGATCCTGTCAGGAATGCGCACCTTGCTTGCCGGAACGTCCACGATTTCATTCGTCAGGCGGTCGATGCTGATGTACGACGGGCGCATCTCACCGGTTTTCGTGTCCGCCACGTCCACCAGCCTGCCCAGATTGCCCGTCTGCTTCAGGTTCTTCCTGTCCTCATCCGTGAAGGTATAGCCGTTGTGTGGGAGGTCAAGCCGTGGCTCACGGCGCACGAAGTGGGGTGTGAGCTTCATCTTGCCGTCTTCCGTCTTCTGGAACGAGAGACGGGCTTGCAGCTCGTAGCTCTCGCCACCGAAGGTCGGGTTCACCGTCACCAGATCCGTCTTGCCGTAGTTCATCAGGGCTTTCATGTCCTTCTCGGACAGGTTCTCCCTTTTCACCCCGAACTGTTCCAGTTCCTTCCAGTCCACGTCGCCGTCCCCTATCAGGTTCGGTTTCTCCGGCTTCGTCTGTGTCTGCCCTTCCTGTGCGGGTTCTTGCCCCTGTGCCGCCTGCGTTTCCGCTGCCTGCGGCTGCTGTTCCTGATTTTTCGGTTTCATTTCTTCCATTTTTTCGTCAGTCTGTTGTTCAACATTGTTTTCTTCCGTGTTTTCTCTTTTTGCCTCCTCCGTAGCCTGCTGTTCCTCAACCGGCCGGTACGCCGATGTGTCCACTTTGTGCGGTGCCAGCAGCTCCGCATTCGCATCCGGGTCTTTCAGCAGGTCCTTGATGACCGGCAGCAGTGCTTCCACCGTGTCCGCTGCCACCCGGTAGAAACCGAATCGAGTCGGCTCCTTGCACTGGCGGTAGAAGTTCCTGAAAAAATTGTCTATCGCATCCCCGTGTCGGTCAAAACGCAAAAACTCCTGCGAGTGTTCCGCCTTTGCCTGTGCCCTCTTGGGATAGCCTCTGGCATCCAGTCCGGCAACCACACTGATTTCGCCCGTCTTCTCGTCGCGGACGACCAGCACGTCCTCCTGTCTTTTCTTTTTCTGTTCCATTGATTGATTTTTTTAATTGGTTATTGAACAAGCCTGTCGGCAACCACCCATACAGGCATTTTTTCTTTTCGTCTTGAAAATGCCCTTTCATCGGCGGCTTGCCGTGCGCTTGCCTCCTTTCTTCTCTTTGGTTTTGCCCGGTGATTTCTTTCCTGTGCCTTCCTTTACTTTCATCACCTTTTTACCGTCCAGCGTCACCTCTTCCATGTTCCGGCTGATAAACTCCAGCACGTCCGATTCCTTATAGTAGCTCTTGCGGCTGATACGCCGGCTTTTGAGTCCGTATTCGCTGCGGAAGCGTTGGAGTGACCGCTTGCTGATACGCAGCATCTCGCACAGGTCCTGATTGTCATACATCCGTTCCCCGTCCAGGTATTTCACCCCGGAGGCATCCTTGTTTATCAGTACCGATATGATGCCGTCCAGTCGGTCAATCCGTTCCATGAGGCGCTGCATCCATTCCTCGAACACCTCCTTACCAATCCCTTCCATCATCCGCCTCCTTTCTTGCCTGTAAAGTTTTCACTTCTTCTTTCGGTACATTTTCTTTCTTGAAGAAGCCCGCTGCCCGGTCTGTCTTCATCATTGTCGTTTTCACGATTTTGTTGTCCATTGTTACTGTTTCCATATCCTTCCGTATTGGTTACGTTGCAAAGGTGCGTAACTCTCGGAAGGTGAAATCCATAGTATTCCCATAGTAGGGAATGATTTTTTCGTAATATCTTCCATATATGTCCTTTTCCCCATGCACGGATACAAAAAAGACAGTTTCACCCGGCAATAAAACACAGGTGAAACCGTCGCATTGAATCAAGTCGGGGCTGCCGAATATGGAACATGATTAAATCTGACTGCCTCTCTAAAAATCTCAACTCTACACCGCCAGTCAGTGCCACAGGCTTCCACGTCGGTGCCAAATGCTGCCACGCATAGCCCGAATGATACCGCTTCACATAGAATCCGTTTATTTTGCGGCTGTATTCACAATCAAAAACAAGCAATTTATGGAAACAGTAGTAGTTATTGAAAGGAAGACCTTCGAGGAAATCATGGTACGCTTCAACCGTCTTGCAAGCCGGGTGGAGGAAATTTGTCACAAATCGGAAGCAAAGCATTTGGGTGAATGGCTGGACAGTGCGGAAGTATGCCGTATCCTTCAGATAAGTCCCCGTACCTTACAGACCATGCGCAGCAACGGTACGCTGGCTTATTCACAGATTGTGCGCAAGGTCTATTATCGTGCAGAAGATGTGCAGCGCATTATTCCTTTTGTCGAGGAACGGCGCAGACAAGCCGCATTAAACGGAAAAGACATCTGATTTACTTTATTTGCAAAACCACTAAATCCATTGTAGAATGATGAATGAACTTATAACACAGGAAAGCGAGATGGTAGTTCGGATGCTTGGGAAACTGGAACGGACACTGGCATATGTCGAACAGCTCACTGAAAACTACCGTCCCATATTGGACGGCGAACGCTACCTGACCGACCGTGAGGTGGCGCAACTGTTGAAAACCAGCCGTCGCACGTTACAGGAGCACAGGGATGCCGGACGTATGGCATACATACAGTTGGGAGGTAAAATACTATACAGGGAATCGGACATCGAGCGGATGCTGCGTGAAAATTACCGTGAAGCGTTTCTACATAAGGACTGATAATTCCAATACGGAAAGAGACAGAACAGATACGGCGCACAGGTCTGGAATTTTTTCCACCGTGCGCCGTATCTGTATATCTGCAAATCATTTCATGCAAAACCAGTGTTCCGTCCGTTCTGCACGATGATTATCTGTGTTCCTCTTTTACAGCCATGTTTGCCAATCCTGCCGGTCACGTGTTCCCGTAAACGCCATGCCCCATGAGTATTGAGCCGGAAAGCAATGGCAATAACCAAGGTGATGCCATATACTTTCTGTCTGTTCCCATCGGGCAGGTTGATGTACCGTTCTGCCTCGTTGGGGGGTACGATGCCGCTTTTATATACTGCCCTTACCGCCGCACGGAGCGTGGGAGCGATTACTCCGAACAGTTTTACCAGTTCCGGCTCATCCATCCAGATAAATGTGCTGGAAACGTCCGGCACATGAAGCGTGCCGGATTCGTCCAATGTAATGATGAATCTTTCCATACCGTTGTTTTTATTCCTTTTCAATTTATTTCTGTTTCTTTTCTACTGTTGCGCCGTTCCATCAGCCTGTCCATGTCCTTGGATATTTTTCCGTCCGTCACTTGTGCGTAAACTTGGGTGCTGTTGATGTTGGCATGTCCCATCATTTTTGCTGCGCTTTCTATTGATATGCCCTCCGAGAGCAACAGCGTTCCGAAGGTATGACGTGCACAGTGATGGGAAAGGTTCTGTTCGATGCCCATCATAATACCCAATGAGTGAACCTCAAACCAGAGTATGTCACGAATAGGTAATTGAAACACGGAACGTGAATGGTCATCCGTATTATATAGTGACAATATCTTTTGTGCCACCGGATGTAGAGGAATAAACGCCTCGACATTTGTTTTCTCCCGCTGTTTACGGATATAGAATCTGCCTTCCGCCGTTTTTCCGAGGTGACACGGATAAAGGTTGCGCAAATCTGCATAGGCGAGCCCCGTCAGTGAAGAGAAGATAAACATGCGCCGGGCAAGTTCGACTTTTTCATCCTCCATCGGTGTAGCCATGATACGCTTTAGCTCACTACGGCTGATGTGCCGCATTTTGGGTGGATTCTTTTTTTCATAAGGTACGTCCTCCAATGGGTTACACCTCAGTACCCCTTCGTCCACAGCTATGTAAATAAGGCGGTTCAGCCAGCACAGGCAATGGTTTACATGGGTCGTCGCATAACCCATTTCTTTTTTCAGGAAAAGTTTGAACGAATGCCCGAACTCCTCCGTGATGTCGGTAAAAGCGATGTCCTCCATGCCTTTGGAGCGGAGAAACTGTTGCAGGTTCAACTGCGTGGTCTTCGATTGGCGGTAAGAGGAAGTTGAATTAATCTTTTCCGAGCGTATCTTTAGCCGCTCACGTTCAGCCTCTCCGCCTTGAAGCAGGGTCTGTGGGATTCTCGCCACTCCCATGACGGTGTTTTTCAACAGCTCCGCGCTGACCGCACCTTGTTCTTTAATCAGACGGTTATAGGTTTCTTCCAGATTCGTGCGGAACTCTGTCAGGCGGTTGTTCTCGCGTGCCGTGCGGATAGTTCCTTTCCTGCTGTCCCAATCCTCAGGGCGGCAGGTAAGTCCCGTGGTGATAAGGATGTTTTTTCCGTCAATGGACACTCGGCAGAGGATGGCACACGTACCGTCCGGCTTGATTCTTTTTTTGTTTATATAAGGCAATATCTTAAATGTGCTGCGCATATCTCTGTATTTTTATGATGATGAATATAATAATATTGGTCTGATGTCTGTTTACAGTACCAGTTCCAAATCGGCTGTCGCCTCAATGAATTTGTCCATATCCTCAAATAGCTTCTTCGGGGTGACACGGGCATAAATTTGTGTTGTCTTTATATTGCTGTGCCCGAGCATCTTGCTGATAGTTTCAATAGGTACTCCCTCTTCGAGCGTGACCAGCGAGGCGAACGAGTGCCGTCCCATGTGATACCAGAGGTCGGTTTCCAGTCCAGCAAGGACACGCAGGATTTTCATGTTCGCACGGAGTGTACGGTAATGTTGTGGAGGCAGCAGTGTTTCCCTTGTGTCATCCTTATACTTATCTATAAGAGCTATGGCTTCGGGAAGCAGTTTCACACGTGCTTTCAGCTCGTTTTTCTTACGTCGGTATTTCAGCCACAGGCTGCCGTCATCATCCGTGAACAGGTTTTCGTGCGTTACCGATACGGTGTCCGCATAGGCGGTACCCGTATAGCAGGCAAACAGGAACAGGTCTCTTGTGACAATCACGGAAATCCGTTTCTCAGGTATCACCACGTCACGCAGCTTCTCAAAGTCTTCACGGCTCAATGCCTTTGGCGTGCTTTCTTTCTGTTTGGGCAGTTTGAAATGCACGAAATGCCATTTCTCGGATAGTCCCTCCTTATAGGCTATCCGGCAGACTTTCTTCAACAGGGCAAGGTAATGACGTGTGGTCTGGTTGGAATAGCCACGTTCTTCTTCTGTGTAAGCCTGATATTCCCGGATGAACTGTTCGTTCAGTGCACCGAAGGCAATGTCGTTCATTTTATACTTCTTATTGATGAAATCGCCCAGTGTCAGCCGTGCATAATGATAGGTACTCATTGAGGATGCGGAAACGTCAATACCGATACGGCTTTTCTGTTCTTCAATGAGCCTGTCAAACAGGCGGAGTAGTGTCATTTGCGTTTCCATGCTGCCTTGAAGCAGTTCTTTTACAGCCTTGGCATCAAAATCACGTTTCCGACTTTGCAATTCCTCAAACGCCTCATTGATGGCAAGCAGCAGTTTTTCTATTTTCGCATTTGTTTCCACCGCTTCCCGGCTTTTTCCGTCCAGACGGCTTTCCCTCGCATTCCACAGTTTCGGGGTACAGGACAATTTCGTGCTGAACTGTGTCATTGTCCGGTTCAGTGTGATTCGTCCCATGATGGGAGCTTTGCCCGACTTGTCGGGTTCGGTCTTCTTCAGATAAAGCAAGACCTTGAATTTTTCAATCTTCATACGCCTACATTTTTTGTTTGCAAAATTACTGTTGATGTAAGCGTTCATCGCTACGCAAAATACTGTGTTTCATTGAAAAAGAAACCGTCAGCAAACTTTTTTCAACCTTGTCGTTAACACCGTCTGTTTCGGTAACAACTTGTTAACGGTTTAGTAACGGAACTAACTCAATATTTTCCCAAAATCCGTTTTTGAGGATTGTTCCAAATATTGAAAATTTGCTCATTACTAACAGCTTGCGTTATTAATTCCCCATTCTGTTTTGTGTTGCTTTGTTGATAATTTCCCACACCGCCCGGCACAGTTTCGCATCGGTTATCGCACTGGCTAACAACGTGTCACTGCCGAATGTGGCTAAAATGCTGGGACATTCATCCACCCGAATGACGCAGCATTATGCGAAAGTATTAGACCAAACGATACTAAGGGATATGCAGTACGTAGAGAGAAAAATATCATTTTTCAGCAACTTTAATGCTGAATTGTAAACTTTTAAAAGGAAAAAGACCTATATTTGCATTTAAAGTAATCAGTATAACAGCCATGAACAAAATCATAGAAAACTTAAAAGTAAATAATCCTGCGATATATCAAATATTGCAAGAGCAAGAAAAACAAAAATGGGAAATAACTAGTGGAACTCGTTATAAAACCGTCAGTGACACTGTTTCTGCAAATTCTTCAATTGAATATAACATTAAATCTAATCCGAATCAATTATGCCAACATGGAGTGAAATATTAACAGAATTAAAAGTCGAAAGTGCTCAAGGAAATTCTGCTCCTTTTGATTTTATTCGACGCAAATACCTTTCTGAACTATCTAAATATACAAACAGAAATATTATTTTGTACGCAACTGCTTTTACCCAAAAAGGTGGAGCTCCCGAATTACTTTCGGTAACAGAGGAAGATGTACAAGGAATGATGGAAGTTTCATACGGACTTGAAAAAAAGCCTGTAGATTTAATTATACACAGTCCGGGAGGTTCTCCCGAAGCAGCAGAAGGAATTGTCGAATATTTGCATGCTCAATTTCCTGAAGTAAGAGTTATAATACCCCAAATAGCAATGTCTGCTGCCACAATGATTGCATGTTCAGGAGCTAGTATTGTCATGGGAAAACATTCTAATATAGGTCCTGTAGACCCACAGTTGATTATTAATAGTCCTAACGGTCCCACAAGTAATCCTGCAAAAGCAATAATTGACCAATTCTATAAAGCATTACAAGAAGTAAACGAACCCAATAAACAAGCATGGGCTATATTACTTAATCAATATGGTCCTTCTGTCATTACACAATGTGAAAATTATATCAAAATGTCTGAAAACTTAATTAGAGATTGGCTTAATAGATTCATGTTTAAAACAGAAGCTTCAGATGTCAAAGCTCCTATTATAGAGAATATAGCATCTTTTTTGGCTAATCACGATAACTTTAAAAGTCATGGTCGCCATATATCCCGTGAAAAAGCAGAATCAAAAGGGTTAAAAATAGAATATCTTGAAAAAGACTCTCAATTACAAGATTTAGTTCTGTCTGTGTTTCATGCTACAACTCATACATTTTCATCAACACCTGCAATGAAAATTATAGAGAATCAAAATGGGAAAGCATTCATAAAAATTCAAAATTAACAAAATATTGAAAAGACTATCCGTATAAACACGAAGAAGCCAGCAACACAGTTTTCAAAAAAACGTGATTGCTGGCTTTCAATCAATCAAACAATAAATACAGAAAACAAGATTGAAAAGTGAAAAAGGTTGCAATATAAAAATTTGAGTGTACCTTTGTCCCGAAATTCAAACAATCAAAATTATGTCTACATATACCGAAGATACTCGTAAAGTAACGACTCACCGCCTGATGGAAATGAAACTCCGCGGCGAAAAAATTTCGATGTTAACCGCCTATGACTTTTCAATGGCGACTCTTATAGACCAAGCCGGAATCGATGTCATTCTGGTAGGCGACTCGGCATCCAATGTAATGGCCGGAAATGTAACGACTTTACCTATTACTCTCGACCAAATGATTTATCATGGGAAGTCGGTTGTCCGAGCCGTTAAACGTGCCTTAGTCGTCGTCGATATGCCATTCGGCTCCTATCAAGGCAATTCCAAAGAAGCTGTTGCCTCGGCAATCAGAATCATGAAAGAGACGCATGCCGATGCGTTGAAGCTGGAAGGCGGAGAAGAAGTCATCGATGTGATTCGCCGTATTATCGGAGCCGGCATGCCGGTGATGGGACATCTGGGGCTGATGCCGCAGTCCATCAACAAGTATGGCACCTACGGCGTGCGGGCCAAGGAAGAGGCTGAGGCCGAGAAGCTGATAAAAGACGCCCGTCTGCTGGAAGAAGCCGGCTGCTTCGCACTGGTGCTGGAAAAGATTCCGGCCGAACTGGCAGCCCGTGTGGCTAAGGAGCTGACCATCCCCGTAATCGGTATCGGTGCCGGAGGTGGAGTCGACGGACAGGTACTGGTGGTGACCGACATGCTGGGCATGACCAAAGGATTCAGCCCGCGCTTCCTGCGTCGTTACGCCGACCTGAATACGGTGATGACGGATGCCATCGGGCATTACGTGGCCGATGTGAAGTCGAGCGACTTCCCCAATGAGTCGGAGCAGTATTAAGCCTGTTGTTTTTTTGACAAGGCATAAAGGTGCATGGACTGTAGGACCGGGCGGTCAGTTTCCGGCAGGTGGTACAGTCTGTGCATCTGTGTTTTAGACAAGATAGAGACGAGAAAAGAAAAAAAGAATGTGGAATCGAAATTTTAATCTTTTACTTACAGCGAATTTTTTCCTGTACACGGCGGTGTATATGCTTTTCCCGGTGCTGCATCGGTGGATGGTGGGCGAGGGAGGCTATACCAACCTTCAGGCCGGAGGCACCATTGCCATTTTCGGAATTTCCTTGTACATCTTCGGCGTTTTCAATAATTACTTGGTCGATATGTTCAAGCGTAAAGCCGTGTGCACGCGCAGCATCCTGTTGCTGGCGTTGGTGGGACTGATTTATCCGTATTCTCCGGGGATAGGAACCATCATAGCGCTTCGGGTGTTGCAGGGAGCCTTGTTTGGAGTCGTGCTGATGTCGATGGGTAGTACGCTGGTCATCGACGTGACGCCCAGCCATTGTAGGAACAGGGCCAACCTCACTTTCACGTGGTCGGGTGTGCTCGGCATGCTGTGTGGCATCTGGGGTGGATACAGTCTGGGAAATTTCCTTTCCTTCCAGTACGAACTGTACCTGTTTGCCATCCTGTGTGTGATACCTATCCTGCTGGTATCGATGGTGGAAGTCTGTTTCCGTGCGCCGCTGGATTTGCCGCTGATGTCGTTCGACCGCTTTCTGCTGTTCCGTACCTTGCTTCCGGGACTGAACATGATGGTGGTTCCCTTCATTTTGGGGGTGGTATTCAGTACGATATTCGATCGTTTTTTCTACATTTGTGCAATGGTCGGATTTGTGGCCTTCCTGTTGCTCGACCGGATGTTCCGCAGTCAGGCCGACGGACGCTTCCTGAATGCGGCAGGTCTTGTGCTGATGGGCCTTGCCTTGCTGATGCTTTACCTCTCGGACGGCCGCGATTCCCTGTGGGGAGCCGGATTCCTGCTCGGACTGGGCATGGGACTGTCTCTGTTGCAGTTCCTGCGGATGATGATTTATCTTCCGCTGCATTGTGAGCGGGGGACAGGCTACCACACCTACCAGCTGTTGTGGGAGTCGGGCGTGATGCTGGGCGTGGTGCTCGGGAAATACGTGGAAGACTCCATGAAGCGGCAGTACCTGCTGGCCTTGCTGGTCTGCATGGTGGGACTGCTGGTCTATCAGGTAGCCATTCACCGCTATTTCGTGCGACGAATGAAAAACAGATAACTTAACCAATATAAAGAATATGGCAGACGACAAGAAAATTATCTTTTCAATGGTGGGAGTGAGCAAGTCATTCCAGAACAACAAGCAGGTATTGAAAGACATCTACCTATCCTTTTTTTATGGCGCGAAAATCGGAATCATCGGTCTGAACGGTTCCGGTAAGTCTACGTTGATGAAAATCATTGCCGGACTCGACAAGAACTATCAGGGCGAGGTGGTGTTCTCGCCGGGATACAGTGTCGGCTATCTGGCACAGGAACCCCAGCTCGACGACACGAAGACCGTGAAGGAAGTCGTGATGGAGGGGGTGCAGCAGGTGGTAGACACGCTGGCCGAATACGAAGAAATCAACCAGAAGTTCGGTTTGCCGGAGTATTACGAAGATCCGGAAAAGATGGACGCCCTCTTTGCGCGTCAGGCCGAACTGCAGGATATCATTGATGCCACCGATGCGTGGAACCTCGACAGCAAGCTGGAGCGGGCGATGGATGCCCTGCGCTGTCCGCCGGAAGACCAGCTGGTGAAAAATCTCTCCGGAGGTGAACGCCGCCGGGTGGCCCTGTGCCGTCTGCTGTTGCAGAAGCCCGACATCCTGTTGCTCGACGAGCCGACCAACCACTTGGATGCGGAAAGCATCGACTGGCTGGAACAGCACCTGCAGCAGTACGAGGGAACGGTGATTGCCGTGACACACGACCGTTACTTCTTGGACCACGTGGCCGGATGGATTCTGGAACTCGACCGTGGCGAAGGTATTCCTTGGAAGGGAAACTATTCCAGCTGGCTGGAGCAGAAGACCAAGCGCATGGAGATGGAAGAAAAGACGGCCAGCAAGCGCCGCAAGACTTTGGAACGCGAGCTGGAATGGGTGCGCATGGCTCCCAAGGCCCGCCAGGCCAAGGGTAAGGCCCGTCTGAATTCGTACGACAAACTCTTGAACGAGGATGTGAAGGAGAAGGAAGAGAAACTGGAAATCTTTATCCCGAACGGTCCGCGTCTGGGCAACAAGGTCATCGAGGCCAAGCACGTGGCCAAGGCGTATGGCGACAAGCTGCTCTTTGACGACCTGAACTTCATGTTGCCGCCCAACGGCATTGTGGGAGTGATTGGTCCGAACGGTGCCGGAAAGACCACCCTGTTCCGCCTGATTATGGGACTGGAAACGGTGGACAAGGGCGAGTTTGAGGTGGGCGATACCGTCAAGATTGCCTACGTGGACCAGCAACACAAGGACATCGACCCGAACAAGAGCGTATATCAGGTCATCAGCGGAGGCAACGACCTGATTCGTATGGGCAACCGCGACGTGAACGCCCGTGCCTACCTGAGCCGCTTCAATTTCTCCGGTTCCGACCAGGAAAAGCTTTGCGGCATGCTCTCGGGTGGTGAACGCAACCGTCTGCACCTGGCCATGGCCCTGAAGGAAGAAGGCAATGTGCTGTTGCTCGACGAGCCGACCAACGACATCGACGTGAACACGCTCCGGGCGCTGGAAGAAGGTCTGGAAGACTTTGCAGGCTGTGCCGTAGTCATCAGCCACGACCGCTGGTTCCTCGATCGTATCGCCACGCACATCCTCTCCTTCGAAGGCGATTCGAAAGTGGTCTTCTACGAAGGTTCGTACAGCGAATACGAGGAGTGGAAGAAAGCGCAGGGCGGCGATACGCAGCCCCATCGTGTAAAATACAGAAAACTGGTGGAATAAAATGGCACAAAAACCCTCCATACCCAAGGGCACACGCGACTTCTCCCCGCTGGAGATGATGCGCCGCCAATATATTTTCGACAAAATCCGGGACGTTTTCCGCACCTTCGGCTTCGGCCCGCTCGAAACGCCTGCGATGGAGAACCTCTCCACCCTGCTGGGCAAATACGGCGACGAAGGCGACAAACTGCTTTTCAAAATCCTCAATTCGGGGGATTACGCCGCCGGACTGAATGACGAAGAGTTGCGCACGGCCTCCCGAATTTGCGAAAAGGGATTGCGTTACGACCTGACGGTGCCTTTTGCCCGTTATGTGGTGCAGCACCAGAGCGAAATCGCCTTCCCGTTCAAACGCTACCAGATACAACCGGTCTGGCGGGCCGACCGTCCGCAGAAAGGCCGCTACCGGGAGTTTTACCAGTGCGACGTGGATGTCATCGGCACCCGATCGCTGCTGTGCGAAGTGGAACTCATACAGATCGTGGAACGGGTTTTCCGGACGCTCGGAATTAACGTATCGCTGAAGGTAAACAACCGCAAGATTCTGTACGGCATTGCTGAAACCATCGGACATGCGGACAAGATGATCGACATTACGGTCGCCATCGACAAGCTGGAAAAGATCGGATTGGAGGCTGTCAAGGCTGAATTGACGGAACGCGGCATCGGCTCCGATGCGATCGAAAAGCTGCAACCGATACTCGAATTGACAGGCGATAATGAACGGAAACTGGCTGTGTTGCGAGATGTCATTGGCGCCTCGGCTGTCGGACTGGAAGGCATTTCCGAGATGGAAACGATCTTCGGGTACGTGAACCGGCTGGGGGTGGAGCTGCCGATCGAGCTCGACTTCTCGCTGGCCCGGGGGCTCAATTATTATACGGGAGCGATTTTCGAAGTCAAGGCGCTCGATTTCGCCATCGGGTCGATCTGCGGCGGCGGACGCTACGACGACCTGACGGGCATCTTCGGAATGCCGAACATGTCGGGTGTCGGCATTTCGTTCGGTGCGGACCGCATCTACGACGTGATGACCGGCCTCGGACTCTTCCCGGCCGATCTGGGCTGTGCGGCCCGGGTGATGTTCGCCAATCTGGGCGAAGCGGAAGAGCATGCCTCGCTGAAACTGTTGCAGGAGGTGCGTGCCGCAGGTATTCCGGCGGAGATATATCCCGAAAACGGAAAGATGAAAAAACAGATGGAGTATGCCAATCGCCGGGGAATCCCCTGCGTGGTAATCGTCGGCAGCCGGGAACTGGAAGAACGGGTGGCGACGATCAAGGATATGACCTCCGGCGAACAGACCCAGGTGCCGTTCACCCGACTGGCCGAAGCACTCCGTTAGATAATTAGTTATAGATAATCCGAAGCGCCTGTCCGAGCGGACGCGGAATAGCCGCCCCGGCGGTAGTTGAGAGAGCAGAGTTATCGGCGGATACGCCCCGTTCCGAATGTGGGTGCATCCGAGGCGGTATCTATGGCTCTACCGAATCGCCGGAAAGAAGACGGGGTTCACGCCTTTCCTCCCTGCTCGCAGTCGGAAATCATTTCCCGGTGTTTCGCGGTACCTGCTTGGGAGGACGCCGGACGGAAAAATATGCAATCATGTAATTCGATATGAAGCGGAGCATGTGGTTTTTCGGGCTGTTGCTGGCCGTGGCGGGATTATCATCGTTCCGGACGGCCGATATCGCCGTTTCCCGGCCCGACCGGGCACAGCGACGGTCGCTCGCCAAGCTGGAGCGGTCTTACGAATATATCCGCAAGATGTATGTCGATTCGGTCGATATGGCGCCGCTGGTCGAGGAGGCGATCCGCAGCATGGTACAGCAACTCGATCCCCATACCGAATATGCCTCGGCTGCGGAGATGGCTGAATTCTGGAGCCTCTATCGGGGTAAGTTCGGAGGAATAGGCATTCAGACCCAATGGATCCGTGATTCGCTGGTCGTAACCTCCCTCCTGTCGGGAGGGGCCGCCGAAGAAGCAGGCATCCGTCCCGACGACCGGATCGTCCGGGTGGACGGACGCACCGTGAAGGAGATCCCGGCCTCCGAGCTCATCTCCGTCATGCGGGGAGATGCCGGATCGAAAGTAAAAATCCTAGTGATTCGACGAGGAGTCTGCCAACCGATTCTGTACGAAATCGTCCGACGGGAAATACCTCTCCCCTCCGTCGAGCTGGCCTACCGCGTCGATTCTGCGGTGGGATACATCAAACTGATCCGTTTCGGTCAGACCACCATGCGGGAGGTGCAGCGGGCTTACGAAGAGCTGGACCGTCCGAAGGAGTTGATTCTCGATCTTCGGGGCAATGGCGGAGGACTGTTGGATCAGGCGATCGCTTTGTCCGGCTTTTTCCTGCCCAAAGGCTCGCGGATCGTTTCGACCGAAGGCCGCAGCGTACCGTCCGTAGTCCATTCCGCCCGCCGGAATCCGGTATTTCCGGCCGAAGGGCGGCTCATCGTCCTGATCGACGAACGGTCGGCGTCGGCCAGTGAAATCGTGAGCGGAGCGCTGCAGGACTGGGACCGCGCGGTAATCGTCGGGCGCCGCAGCTTCGGAAAAGGGTTGGTGCAGCGCCAATATCTGCTTCCGGACGGGTCGGCCCTGCGTCTGGTCGTCGCCCGCTATCATACGCCTTCGGGCCGGGAAATTCAACGTCCTTACGTCAAAGGCGGGGATCGCACGGCTTACCGAACTCATCCGCTGCCCGACACGATTCCGTCGCCGGCCTACCGGACACTCCGCACGGGCCGGACAGTTTACGGCGGCGGAGGCATAGCGCCCGACGTGTGCGTAATACAGGATACGGTGCAGGCATCTTATCTGAACGCCCTGCTGCGGAAAAATATCTTTCCTGAATTTATGCAGCGCTACCTGGACCGCAACCGGACAGCCCTGGAACGGGATTATCCGGAGTTCGCATCGTTCGAGGAGCGGTTCGAAGTTCCCGATGAAATGTATGAGGAGTTGATCGGACTGGGACTGGAACAGGGCGTAACACCTCCGGCGGAAGATTCCGATGTCGAAGCGGGGACCAGGCGCCTGCTCAAAGCATTGCTGGCAGAGCGGCTTTTCGACCGGGAAGCTCTGCTGCGGATATTGCACGCAAGGGATGATGCCGACTTCATCCGGGCGCTCAATTTGCTGAAAAACTGGGAGGCAGAGGGGCTGCCGCTCCTGGAAGCGCAGCATGAGCGGCAATAAGCGGTTGCATCACGTTATTTCCGAGAGTCGCGTATTCACGACTCGTAATTGAGTTTATAATTCGGCCTGCCCCGAAATTCCCTTCCCGGAAGGGGTTTGAATCGCTGCACGCCCAAAGAGTATATAATCACGGACAAGAATTTGCAGGAAAACGAAATTTGTTTTATATTTACGTATGGAACAAACGAATAACCCTCAAAATATTACCTTGTATGGCTGCTCTGAATACCTTCCGCACGGACGGAGAAGATTTCGGCGAACAGATCCTGTCGAAAGTCGTAAAAGCCGGCCGGCGGACCTATTTTCTGGACGTGCGCGCTACGCGTGCGAACGATTATTTTCTTACCATTACGGAGAGCCGGAAGAAAACGGCGCCGGATGGAACGGTCAGTTACGACCGGCATAAAATATTCCTTTACAAAGAGGATTTTTCCAAATTCCTCGAAGGCTTGGAAGAGGTGATCGGGTTCATTAAACGGGAAAAACCGGAATTCTTCGAAGAAGAACACCCGAAGCCGGAAGAATAGACAGCTTCGCCGCCGTCGGATTGTTGCAGGCGGCCGGATATCATGTAACGGCTCTGACGCTCGACATGAGAGGCGATTCCGCATTGTTGGAAAAGGCGCGTCTGCGTGCCGGAGCACTCGGTATTCCTTGGCGAATGCGGTCGGTGCGGGAGCGGTTCGAACGGGAGGTGGTGGACTATTTTACCGACAGTTACTTCCGGGGGTGTACCCCGGCTCCGTGCACGCGCTGCAACAGTCGGATC
>OHTZ01001004.1_pt1 | contig 15473 bp, 9 predicted proteins | sample 1579011 | NCBI WGS metagenome assembly OHTZ01 (sample SAMEA3879603, study PRJEB24766) | human gut metagenome | biome: human-associated habitat; feature: feces | place: USA | collected 1985/1987
TATCAACAACACGACCTTCTGGTTTATCAAAAAGAGTTGCGATTTTGACTGAATTGGCTTTACGGTACTTGAACATATCTCGAAGATAAAGGAGCGTACGACCTGTGTCAATGATATCTTCAATAAAGATGATGTCTCGTCCTTCAACATTAGTGTCAACATCTTTAAGAATCTTTACTTCACCGCTGCTGACAGTTCCGCCACCATAACTAGAAACGACCATAAAGTCCATCTCAATATGGGTGTCGATATGTTTGATAAGTTCTGCCATAAATGGAACAGCACCTTTCAAAACACAGACTAGTAAAGGATTTTTCCCCGCATAATCCTCTGTCAATTGTTGTCCTAGTTCTTTAGTTTTAGCTACGATATCCTCTTGGGAAAAGAGGACTTTTTTAATGTCTTTTTCTAACATTTGGGTTCCCTTTCTCGAAGTCAATATTCTGTTATTATACCACTTTTACTTCAATCATCGTTATTTGAACATGGTATTTGATTAGAAATTCTTATAAATGACTACAGTGCCATAAAGTATAGCATTTTCAGGTCTTTTTTTCAAATAGAGACGCCCAGCAACATAAAGAAAAATAATCTGACCATCTTGTTCTCCTATAATGGCTTTTTGACGATCCTTCTCTAAAATCTTATTGTCTATAAATAGTCGTCTTAACTTTTTATGGTGACTACCAAGGTCAATCTTATCGCCTTCTTTTCTATGACGAATCACTATTGGGGAATCTGACCAAATACTAATAGTATCTGAGTTAGAAACGTCATTGAATTCTGAAAAACTCAAGGTATAATCCTCAAACTCAACAGATTTTCCAAATTCTAAGAGACAAGGAGGCGATAAAGAAATAGACGCTTCTTTCCTTATCAAGAAATATGTCTGTGTTTTTACTAGTTCGTAACCATTTATTAGGGGGATCTTTCCTGAAACATTTTTCCTTAGATAACTTATCAATTGATTAAATTGGCCTTTAGAAAGCTGTAAATCAGGAAAGGTATCTAAATAGTTCTGAAGAAGAAAGAGCTGGACAGCATCTGACTGTTGCTGAAAAACAGATAGATCAGCATCATTACAATTCTTCCTTTCATAATGCCTTCTTTTAAATTTAACTTATTATATATAAATTTTATTTTGTTTAGCACAAAACTACTAATATCGATTAATATTCCAAAGAAAATAAAAGGAAAAATAAACAATAAGTAGATTTTTTGTGTAATAAATGACATTTTACTTTATTGCAATAAATAAAAAGAGCTTTTTGATACTAAAACAACATGTTTGCAAGCACTTTCCTATTACGATGTTTAAGGAGAGTTGCAATATATTGCATGAGATCCATTGAAATTCATTATACTTTTGTCTGATTTCAGCAAGATAAATAAGAATAAAGACGGATTTAAATGTTTTTAATCTTGGTTAACGGAAGAAGTATAAGCGTGAAATATTAAATAAATTATATTAAACGCCATAAGTATCCACTAAAAAGTGGACGGTCAAAAATTAAATAAATTCGGTTCACTATAACCGCTCCGTTCTTTGTCATTTTTGGAATTAGCTTTATTGAAGAGCTCAGACAAAAGGGTCTTATCCGCAAGTGATATGCTTAGGACTTGGAGAACTTCGTATGTCGACCTGTCCAATCTTAGATCATACTGTATAGTTGCCACAAGACAATATGTTATAATTGCAGAGTATATCTGTATTCTAGCTGCGTTCTCTGTAGCGCCCCAGAACTTTTTAATTTTCAGATGCTGCTTGAACCATTTAAAGAATAATTCAACCTGCCATCCGTTTTTATATAGTTCTGCGACTTGCAAAGGTGATGGTTCCATTGAATTGGTCAGGAAGGTTAACTGACGTGCTTATCCCAGCAGCAAACTTTACGTATTTGGTCCGGATATGCTTTAGAACTGTTATATACAGTCAGTTCACCAATAGCATCAGACAAAACACTTTCTGGTAAACGACGTTTCCAACGCATGGCCTTGAACTGTAGGTTTACCTTTGCTCTAACACAAAATAGGAGCCAATGGTTTCAATTCAAGAAAGGCTTTTGAAGTGGTTGTATCCTCTATCAAAGATGCAGTAAGCACCTGTTTCATAAAGAATTTTGCCCATCGCCTTGCTATCATGAACTGATGCTGCCGTAATGTGAAAGAAGGCAGGAGTCTGTGTCTCTATATCATAATAGAGTGTGCACCTTGATGCCTCCTCTACGCTTGCAGAACTTGACCCAACAGAAAACACTCAAGCAAAGGCCGATTGTTGTAGAGTCAAAGGCATAAACATTTCCGCCGAGCTTGAATATATCAGTTTTCTGCTTGCCACGTGCTTGTTCTACCATGTAATAGGCGTATGCCTCAAAAATGTGGTAATCACGGTTTGGGTTAGCATTTGCCAAATTGCTTCTTGTGATATGTTTACCGGGCCCCAAGTGACATGTCTTACCTTGATGAGTTTCCAAGGCTACGATTAGGTTGCGCAAACTTTCGCGGTTTGACAATTGACCGGACATCAACGCAAGGAGTTGGTTCCAACAAGTGAAGTATTTTACATACTCGTCACCACCATATTTACGCACAAGGCAGTTAAAGTGATTCCTGTCCAAAAAAACGGTCAACTGGGCGAAAATGTATTTGTCCTGGAACATCTGCAGTACTATTATAACTGCAAAGATACAAGTTCAAGTCCGCTGGCCCTATTTTCTCTAACAACCGGCTGATTTTCAAATATCTCAAAAAACTATTGCGTTTTTTAGTGGACACTAATAATCCAATATATAAAATCCAGGTGTGAGGCTGTGAAGTAACATGGGAACCTATACCTGTGAAATGACATGGGAAGCCGGTGTGAACTAATATTTCTGTTTATTTATTGATTTATAGCAGATTAAATTGGATTGAGAAATGTGAACTTTGATTATGGTGAGCAAATAAATTCCCTTGATATACAATATTCCCATATTTTATCATCGGTTCACAGCCATAAAATGAAGAAGGTAAAAGACTGGAAATGATAAAGAACAAGAACGGGCAACAGTAAAGGGTGCCTGGAAAATAAACGGAAGGTAATATGCAACTCTTCTCCCGGTAAATCATAGGCACTCCATTCTTACCCGGTGATGTATTGTTTACCATCATAGGAGTATACTAACATAACAATAGCCAACTTCCCCGGATATGAAGTAGGGGGACAAATTACATATACCCGTCTTCATGGGACGCGTAAAATAAACTGTGTCATGCGGCATTTTCTTCCAAGCTTATCGGTCGGAAATCAGCCAGCGCCAAGGGGGTGCACCAGTACTCCCGACAAGCGTAAAGTTACAACAATTTAAACCTATCTCCAAACTTTATCGCCAGTTGTTGTGCGATGGACGCCCAATTTGCTAATGGTATGGAGATTTTACTTCAACCCCATATTCAGATTTTTAAGTTCCAATCCAATATGTGTTACCGAAACTTTTATTTTTCAGTTTCAAGCTTATGGCTACCTTGAGAAACTAATCCTTGGTCACAAACACAACTTTGACTTCAACTCTAACAACTTCAAGTTTCCTCAACTTGATTTTTTCTTCACCTCGTCCAACGCCCCTTACTTCCCTTGGTCCGTCTGTAACTGTTATAGATTGATTTCATTTCCCCATCTGTTACTTGCGGTTATTAAATAAATTTCTAAAAAAGATAGGGGAACCATATCTTCACAGACACGCTTCCCCAGATATGAATTTAAATCCAGAAAATACAACTAAAATGAATCCATTCATTATATTGTTGGTACAAAATGCAACGAAATGCATTTTTCACACTCAAGAATCATGAATTTCCCCTTCTGTAAGAACATAGCCTTTACAATTTCGAAGGAACAATACAACATAATTCCACATTTTGTATATCTGTTTTGTGTTTGTCAAATAGCGATATTGAATATCGTTGTTTATTTCTGAACTTTCAATCTGCCTTTCATGGCTTCGCTAAAGAATTTCAGACCTTCAGTGGGTTCATAATTCCATGACTTGATCTTTCCTCCTCCCCAGTCAGGGTCAAAGACCCAAATACACCAGCTAATACCCTTTCTTTCAAGATAACTGATGATCTGATTCCCGTAATGATCGCCATCGAAATCAATAGGTACTCCAGGCTTCGTTAATATATTCCCCCTTATAGGACCTTTCTCGGGAACTTTCAGTTTGAAGTTGTCGGAGACAAATCCCTTTTCCGGGTCTATCAGTTCAGGAATATCCTTTGAATCATGACTGAATTCCGTTGCGAATACCGGCCACGTATCCGCGGCAAAGCCATAGTTCTCTTCCCATGTGGCCGCCCAGGGTTGTGGGCTTTTATTGGCATAAGGATGCACAGAATAAGCAATCCCCGTCGCATTGATCGGTTCATTGTGTAACGGGGTCAGGTCATAAGCCCAGTCAAATCCTCCCACAATCGGAATCGTTTCCTTGTCAGAATAGCGAATGACAGTAATCATACTTTCTACCAATCTTTTCCAATCCGACCATGAACATACCCCTAGTTGCCCCCGATAAGTAGTCGGTTCATTAAACAACTCATAGAATGCCACAGTGTTGTTCCCTGCAAAATATCCGGATATTTTTCTCCAGAAATCAAATGTTTCTTGTTTGGATGTCACATACATCGGATCCTGGAACATTTCCATCTCCAAATTACCGATTGTATGCCAGTCAAGCATCACATACATTTTCAAGTCCGTACACCAGTCCACCGCTTCGCCCAGCATCTCCAGATAGGCCTGAGGAGTACGCTCGCGCCACGCTATAGGATGTATGGGAATACGTACAATATTGGCTCCCAATGCCTTTACCCTTGCAAAATGCTCTTTGTTCCAATGTCCCTGACGTGCCACCTTATCAGGGTCTGATATGGCAATCCCCCGAAACAATATCGTATTTCCATCAGGGGTAACAAAATGATTGCCATCAATCTGCACAAGTGGCATATCTTTTGCCTTGGGATTAGGCTGATGTCTGTTCCACGTTCCCATGTACCATGGAGTGGAGTCTTGTGCCCATATTGCCGTCATTCCCCAAAAAGCAACGACCATTACAATTATCCTACTTTTCATATCAATTCTTTATTATTATGGATTGATGATATATTCACAGATACTCATAAATTGAACCCTAATACCTCCAATACAGGCTTCTCACCATATGTATCAGCATCATAAAGCCGTATATCCACTTCTTTTACTTCTCCGGGAAGTAATGAGAAATAATTGTCGGAATAGAATACAGGAAGCAGCATCCTACCTGATTTCTCACCTGCCACCTTTAAACGGAGCATCAGAGCCGGTGTCCGGGCTTCATTCTTCAAAACAGCCCTTATGAGCCATTCCTTACCGGTCTTCTTTACAGTAACATTTTTGCATACCGACACTTTTGGAAGCTGTAGCAGAGACTTGTAATTACCATCTTCCTTACCCCTCCAATAGAAGTTGTCGGACAACTGTTTACCATCACTGTCCGTCAAGGACAGTTTGATAAAGTAAGTGTCAGACAGGGTTTCAGGTTGTTCAAGGGGGAAACAAGCAACCGTCTGGTCTTCCTTAATGTCTAGTTTTGTTTCCCTTGTCCATTGCAATGTCCCATCCTGATTAAAAAGCGAGGCCGTAGCAGTCAGTCCAGTCCGGTCAAATGCATGATAATTGACAACTTCTATATCGTCACGCAATGGATTCCATTGGATATGGAGCGGCTCAGAGGCCTTCTTGCAACCGAAGTATGCTGCATTCGGATCAAAATAATAATCGTAGGTCTGCCATACCATGGAAGGCCATGCTGAATGACTCATCCACAACAGCATGCCACGGCGGTGCTCACTTCTACCCTCAAAAATTGCACGATAGCCATCATAATTGATCCATTGTGCCCATTCTGCAAACTGCTTTGCATCCCGGGGGCGTCCGAATGCCTTCTCTATCATATCATTAAAAGAGGAAGCCGCTTGGGCAGATGATCCCTTTCCTCCTCCCAATGTATAATCGTGAAGGCCATAAACCGGATTGGGAGTTTCCGATGTATTCACAGGTTCTATTTTATCCGTACCAAAAGTAAGCAGCATACTTTCGTAGTTCATTACATTAGGCATCCCGCGTTCACTGTGGAATTTGTCGTGCCCATAAGACTGGAAATAGGATTTCGGGGACAGTGCTCTATACGGACCTCCACCACTTACCACCCCCATGGCTGAATTTGAGATGTAATACAATCCGGGATGTTCCCTAAACACCAATCCACGCAGATAATCATCTATTCCAGCAGGGGGATTTCCCTCGTTCCGTCCTACATAAATACCTATGGAAGGATGATTCCGGATACGCTTCAGATAATCACAAGCATTGGCATTGAACATCTCTGTATAGTAAGGATTGGGACCATCCACAGGATTGGCAAGCCAAAAATCCTGCCAGACCATAATCCCATGTCGGTCGCACGCTTCGTAGAACTCCTTGTCACCAATCTGTCCTACCCAGTTTCTTATCATGGTAAAGTTCATGTCTGCATGATAAGCCACCGCAATATCATATTCTCGTTCCCGATAATTGAGGTTTGATTCTCCGAATCCCCAATTACCTCCGAAGCCTATAAAACGCCGACCGTTGATAAACAAGCTTAAACGTTGTGGTTCACTTTGCCCGAAAGAACCGACGGACATTCCTCCACTCGGTTTATATGTTTCTTCGCTATAGGTCATCTGACGTACACCGGATTTGAAAGAGGTCTTGTCCGTTACTTTGCCATCGGTTTCGAAACAGAATTCAACGTCGTAAAGATGAGGGGCTCCATATCCTTTAGGCCACCACAATTTGGGATTCTTTAAATGGAGTTCCGGTATCTTTGTTGCATCAAGTTTTACCAGATGCTCTTCGCTGGGCAAAAGAGTGACAGTTTGCTGGAAAGTGACTTCTCCATAAGCGCCTTTCAATATTCCTTTCACCTCATTGTCCGAGTGATTCTTAAGGGTCAGGTCAATAAAAACATTAGCAGATGTGGTATCAGGCAATGGAAGCTCAGTCCGGACAAAAGGATCTTCGATTGTAACTGCTCCATTGTATGTGAGGAAAACATCATTCCAGACACCGATATCACGACCACGGATAGTGGGAATCCAGTCCCAGCCAATGGTGGCATGGAAAGTGGGATTATCCGCTCCCAGAATTCCTCCATTCTGGTCTGTACTGTAAGCTGTTTGTTCCTTGATGGCACCCGGATGAGCATTTTTGACAATCTGTACCGCTATGACATTCTTCCCCTTTACAATCAGTTTCGATACATCGAATTTGCCCCGCATAAATGCACCATCTATATTCCCAATATTTTTCCCGTTTAAGAATATATTTGCTTTCCAGTTAATGCCATCAAAATTCAAAAAGACATAATCTTCGGGATTAGTCACAGTGAATTCATTTCGATACCAAAAATCAGAGAGAAAGTATGATTCTGAAATCTGCAGTTGGTTATCTGCAAAATTGGGATTAGGAATGGCACCGATATTCATATAACTAGTCAACACTGTACCAGGAACGGTAGCAGGAATCCAATCACTATCCGAATAACCTATTTTGGAAATAGCTTCACCCGAACCGTTAACCTGTGATGCGCGTTGCAGCTTCCAATTACCTCCACTCAAGAATTGTCGGTTGTCAGATTCTGCGAGGGGTTGGTGTGGACGTGGCACCAGTCCTCCTTTACCATATATCTCCATTTCACTCAGTTGGTAAGGAGCTCCAGATTCTGATTCGGTAAGCAGCAAACGGACAAAACGGCTCCTGACCGTTTTATTCAGTTCGATGACATCCTCTCTCCCGTCCCCTCCAGGTAGGTCAACGATAGAAGTCCATATCTTGGCATCATCAGATGCTTGGACTACTCCCTTTATAGCCTTATTTATCCAATAAAGATTGATTTTGTCATACTCGGCTGGAGCACCCAAGTCAACATATATCCATTCTTCACCGGCAGAAGCACTTTTCCATACACTGCAGAAAGAAGTGGAAGGAAGTGCGGGAACATGGTTCCCATCCCTATAAAAGTCCAGTGTATGGAACGCCCAGTCCTTAGCAGCATTCGTCTTGAATACAAATCTATATGATTTATATTTCTTGGCGGATTTCAGACTTACTTCGTAAGTCAACGGACGACTTACGCGCCTGTTGTTGAACAGCATCACAGGAGGTTCTTCTACAGTGGGTTTATAGTCGTATTTGAATATTACAGGAGAAGCGTTCGGTTCTGCCTTCACGGTACTGCGTGCACTTCTCTCCTTTATTACTGCAGGTTCTGTACCAGGATAGCCATTGCCTTTAGTGTTATTCAGTTCCTCCCATTTCACACCATCGGTGGTTGCATACGCCGCTATTTCATATCCTCCCGACTTCTGGCTGTCAATTGCCACATCTCCACGCAGTACAATCCTGTCAGCCTCAATATCTATGTTGTTAAAGTCAAACTGCAAGTAGATATCATTACCCTCAACGATATATTTAGAATCGGGTTTGTCATCAAAGAACCATTCGCGCTCATTTTTCATCAAAGGACCGTTTTGAGTCGAAACGTTGATAGTACTAGGCTCCTCGGTACTTATGATGCCGTCTGTCACCAATTGTGCCGTAAGATTATAGTCATAGCTTGACGAATGCCAGGCTGCCTTGAAAGCAGCCACATTTCTGTATGTTTCATTGTCTTCCACCAATTCAGGCGCGAATGTTTCATCGGGGTTTCCGGGATAGATACCCACTCCCCGTGAATATTTGCCTGACGGTGCTTCGCCACAGCCGGTCAACAGAAGACCGACTGAAGCGAATGCCATTATTTTCTCTATTCTCATGTATTATGGGATTATTTGATGTTCTGAATATCCTTCAAAAACAAATACCGTTTGTTCGCTTTCATCAATTTAAGTAGGTCCTCATGCTTAGGCTGCTTCAGCCTGTTTTCATAAGCTGTACGCGCATCCGCAGGCAATTGGGCTATCTGTTCGGCTGTAAGTGGTACAAAACGCTTTTTCCCACCTCGGGGAGGGGCATTCCGCCATGTAAGTACGTACGAGGTTTTATATTGAGCAAGAATCCTTTGCAAATCAGCACTGATAGGACCACACTCGCTCAATGCATGCAGCTTTTGTTTCTGTTCTGCAATTTGTGTAGTAAATTCCAGCGCCTTATCTATGTTCTTGTTGAATTCTTCCCCTTGTCCGTACCAGTCAATGGACAGCATGTCAATATATTCATCACCGGGATATCCACTTAAATACTCTTCTGCTGAATATACCTTGTCCGTGTTATATGCATAGAGGATATTATGCAACCCTTTCTCCCGCAAGAAGTTTACTGTATACCGCCATAATGCAGCATATTCTTCGGCATAACAACGTTCGGTTCCCCACCAGAAGAAACTTCCGGAATGCTCATGATAAGGGCGGAAAATAAAAGGAATCAGCACTCCTTTTTCATCTCGCCACTGAAGGAAGTTCTTAGCCAGCCTTTCCAACCAAGAATTGAACATCTCATGATTGCAACCGCCAGGTAATATACTTCTTACCGCATTCATTTTGTCGGCAGAAAGCATTTTGACTTCCCATGCCGAACCGGTACCGTTGGGTTCCTTCACTCCTGGCCACTGTGAAGTAATGGGATTCACACAATGCCAACTGACAGTGATGATACCATTTTGCCCATAGAACCAGCGTACTCTTTCAGCCATATTGGCAAATGCCACCGAATCAAGACTTAAAGTTCCTCCTAATTCTATTTCACCTAACTCAAAACCTGCCACAGCAGGATAATCACCTACAGCCTCTTTGGTGTCGGAACGTCCCGGTTCATACCACCAAGTATGCCCCGTCATCAAATCATCCTGATGCCCGTACATAATTCCTTTGGATTGGATATTCAATAACCGTGTGAAAAGTTGTTTGGCTTCCGGCGTTGCATCCGGATCGGCAGGTTGCCATGTCTGTGCCGACACTGACAGGCTAACAATAAATACCGCCATCAAAATACTAATACTCTTTTTCATATTCATAGTTTTATATATTAAAGATTACTCTTGTATAGGAACAAATTTTTTCTCAAATACAAACTTGCGATTATGCAAATTCAGTACAACCACATCAAGCTCTTCCGATGTCTGGAAACTAGGAGCTATAATAGTAATGCTGGTTGCCGATTGCGACACGATAGTACAGATTTCCGTACCGATTGTAATTCCGGTACTTGAAACAAGATCAGAACCTAAGTTCTCGCCCTGAATGGTAATGACAGTTCCCGGAACTGCGCTCAAGGGGCTGACTGCCGTTATTGTGGAAATCTTCCAAGGAATATCATAATTTTCGGAAAACTCAAGTTCGTTGTCACTGCATCCTACCACCAATACAGTAAAGGCAAGTAGGAAGATATAGGTGAAATGTTTCATTGTTTGCATATTTCAAAAAATAAAATTAATTATTGTGATTCGGTTCAATATTCCAATAGGTAATTTCAGTGTTAGGGATAGCAAGTAAAGGCAAGTAGCGTTCGCCTCCACCAATTCCAGGGACATTTACCTTAAGGCAATATTGCTGGATATTATTACCTATGTTCGGTATGCGGATTTCCATGTCTGCATTATTATTAGTGTTGATAGGTCCCGTGCCTCCGGTACGATATTGATCTTTTACTTTGCTCAGCCGATCGAGCAAACGCCCCGTACGAATCAAGTCGTATGTACGTATGTTTTCCATGCCGAATTCCAAACGGCGTTCGTTCCAAATAGCTTCAAGCAATGCCTGACCTGTTATGGAGCTATCAAGATCCGGAATTTTGGGAGTAACGTCTGGGTAAACAAATTCCCTGGGGGCTCCAACAGTGAATCCTTGACAATAGGAAGATTCACGGGCACGTCTGCGTACTTCATTGACTTTTTGGCGGGCTTCGTCTTCTCGCTGCAGATAGTAGGCAGCTTCGGCATGCATCAGCAATATGTCGGCATACCTAATAACAAATACTGCTTTGGTCGTACCAGTCAGCAAGGCATCTTGCCCTGAGTCACCGTCATAAGTAGCCACTTTGCGACTGTAATAGTTGGTCATCATCTGTCCAGCCCTATCAGGGAAACCGGAAGGAGTGCCATACAAAATTCCATTATTGTAGCCAATGCCGTAAACTGTGCAGCTCAGACGTGAATCCCCAACCGCCGGCAGCACTTCTGTTTCTCTCAAAAAACCAAGAGAGCACCATACCTGCGTTCTGGCTTCCGTTTTTTCCAGTGTATTCAAACAGTGATTCTCTTCGATAGTCGCCGTCGGTAATTTCCTCGAATAAAGTGGCATAATTAGGCACTAACTGATAGCTACCGGAAGTGATAATGGAGTTTGTAACATCGTATAGGTCTTGCCAAGTGTCCGGACATTCAGTATCCGTACCTAGCCTGTAGAGCATAACACGTGCCAACATACCACGGGCGGCACCCTTAGAAGCGCGTCCCAAATCGCTTGATCCGTATTCTTCCCGGTTGGGCAGTAACTCTTCTGCCTCTTTCAACTCGTCAATGATGAACTGCATTGTTTCCGAGTAAGAGGCACGAGGAATGGAACCAAAGTCAGAGGCCGTGACCGAAGAACGGAAAATAGGCATACCCCCATAATGCTGCAATAAGTAATAATAATAGTAAGCTCGGAAGAAGTGTGCTTCACCCATCATGCGTCGTTTTATATTAGCAGGAAAATTGGCATTGGCTATATTGTCCAGGATGAAGTTTGCACGCGAAACACCCCAGAAGCCATGTATGTAGAAGTAGTTGTTCAAGGCTAGTGAAGGCGTGAGCTGGAACATGGTGAGCTGTGTTAGGCCATTGGGATTGTCAGCAGGCTGACTCCCTTTCTCTGAATCGTCTGACATCATGCTGCCAAAGTAACAGTCAAAATGATTGTCCACCCAATCGCCATCCGGACCACTGCCGCGGCTGAATGTAAGCATATTATACAGCCCAACAATGGCAAGTTCTACATTGTCTTGAGTCTGCATGAAAGTGATACTTGATTCTTGTCCTTGTGGCTGTACTTTGTTTAGGAAGTCATTGCAGCCACTATTTATCAGAGCAATGCTCATCAACGCACCAGCTATGATTTTATTATTGCTTAGTCTGATTTTCAATTTCATAATGAAGATATTTTAAGATTATAAGGAAATGTTAAAACCCAATACGAAGGTACGCGGACGCGGATACGAGGCAAGGTCAACTCCGATGCTTAGCGGATTCCCCAGAAGGTCTCCCATCTCAGGATCAAATCCGCTATATTTTGTCAATACGAAGACGTTGTCTATTGAGCCGTAAATACGTAGTTTGCTGACATTGAATTTCTTGGTGAACGTGCTGGGTAACGTATAGCCAAGCTGGAGGTTTTTCATGCGCAGATAGGAACCGTCCTCCACATAGCGATCGGAAAAACGTGCGTTTTCATTCGGGTCAGAGGCAATCAGTCTGGGATAGACGTTGGTGGTTCCTTCGCCATGCCAGCGATTCATCATCTTCTTAGACATGTTCCATTGGCCAAATTCAGAAGAGTATATGTCCATCACGAGGGCATTGGCTATCTCATTGCCCACGCATGACTGCATGAACATAGAGAAATCGAAGCCTTTGTAGTTGGCGGTCAGGTTGAGGCCAAATGTGGCATCTGGCATGCCGCTACCCAAGTAGGTACGATCTTCAGGATTCAGAGGTAGTCCGTCATTGGCTGTCTTCAGAAATTTTACGTCACCAGGTGCTGCGTTGGGTTGAATCAGTTGGCCGTCGGGGGTCTTGTAATTGTTGATTTCATCCCAGTTCTGGAAAATACCGTCGGTCTTATAACCATAGAAATAGGCCATTTCCCTTCCTACTTCCGTGCGGGTAAAGTTCTCCGCTTTACGGGCTACGCCGCCACCGTATATTGGGTCTGGTGAACCAAGGGAAAGTACTTTGTTCTTGACGAATGAAGCATTGGCAGAAATAGAGTAGGAAAAGTCTTTGCCTATTTTGTCATTCCAGCGGAGGGTCACTTCCAGACCTTTGTTACGCATAGAGCCAGCATTGGTGTTGGCACGTCCCATTCCAACATACAGAGGGATTGGGGTACGCAGAATCATATCTTTGGTAGTACGTACAAAGTAATCAATTGTACCGGTCAGACGCATGTTTAAGGTTCCGAAATCAATCCCGAAGTTCACCTGTTCAGCTGTTTCCCAAGCCAGCTCGGAGTTGGCGAATGTGCGTTGTATCTGTCCCTGCTGCAATTGATCGCCGATGACAGCTCTGTAGCTGGAATTCATCAGAGAGATGTAACCGAACTGTGCGGCACTGGCTTCATTTCCTACTTGGCCCCAGCCCATTCTCACTTTCAGTTGCTCGAAAGGCGTCTTGTCTTTCAGGAACCCTTCTTCGTGGGCATTCCAGCCCAGAGAGAATGATGGGAAGAATCCCCACTTTTGGGAGTCTGCAAATTTGGACGTACCGTCATAACGACCAGTTACAGTCAACAGGTATTTGGAAGCAAATGTATAGTTGATGCGTCCGAAATAGGAAGCCATACGCGAGATAGTGGGCATGGAGTTCGACGATGTTTTGGAAGACTGCGTCAGTGAGTTGTCTATGTACCATAAGTTAGGATTTTCAGGTACATCGGCAGCCGTACCGCTCAGGGTTGAGTAACGGAAATCCTGAATTTCAGCACCCAATGTAGAATTGATACTGTGCTTGCCTATCACACGGTTGTACATCAAATAGCCATTCCACAACCAGGAAGTGAAGTTGTTGCGTGACATGGTCAGCGAGCTATTGGTGTTGTTCTGGTTAGAGGCTACGTACCAGACGGGCGTATAGCGTTTGCTCTCATTAAAGTTGGCTCGTATACCATATTGGGTACGGAATGACAAACCGTTAACCTTGGCAATATTGTCCATTTGTAGCGTGAAGTTACCTACGAACATGTTGCTCACGGAGTGGCTGTATTTGTCTGATCCCAAATAAATGGAACGTGCAGGATGGTAAGACGGATCGCTGAATAGAATCTCGCCCCAGTTGTCGTTGTATTCATCCCATGCTGGAATCATCGGATCGGCACGCATCACGGCCGGCCAAATGGAGCCGAAGTAGTTTCCGTCACCGTTTCCTCCCTTTGAACTACGATGCGAATAGACCGCATTGATGCCCAGTGTTAGGCCCAAGGGCAATTTGTAGGTGTTGTTGATACGTCCTGTCAGGATGTCCATAGAATTATATTTCAAGATACCTTCTTGCTTGGCGTAAGTGGCACCTATGCTAAAGGTTTGGCGATCCGTACCTCCGTTGATGTCCAGATTGTAATTCTGTGAATAGCCCGTGCGCGACACTTCGTCTTCCCAGTTTGTTCCTTCGTATTTATTGTCGATGACGTAGTTGTACATCGCTTCATCGCGGGCACTTAGCGGTGTATTGCTGTTGGCAGCAAGCTCTTTCTTTAGTGTAGCAAATTCCCAGGCATTTAGTAAATCCATATGCTTGGTCGTTTTGGCCATACTAATATAGGCGGTGGCGTTGATGCTTGTCTTTGAATTATACTGTCCTCCTTTGGTTTTTATCAGTACCACTCCATTAGCACCACGTGATCCATAAATAGCTGTAGCCGATGCATCCTTCAATATTTCAAGGCTTTCAATATCCTGTGGTGATAAATAATCAATGTCAGATACAGGAAACCCATCCACCACATATAGTGGGTCAGAAGAGTTTATAGTTCCATAGCCACGTACTCGGATTTTAGTTCCGGCACCCGGTGCTCCTGAATTGCTGGTTACGTCTACACCTGCTACACGACCTGCAATAGCCTGACCAATATCGGTAGTAGAAAGCTGATTCAGTTCACTGGTAGTAACCTTGCCTACTGAACCTGTCAAATCCGATTTCCTCACTGTACCATAACCTACCACCACCACTTCATCAATCAACATGATGTCATCGCTTAAAGTGACATTTATTATCCGACGTTTGTTTACTGCTATTTCTTGGGAAGTATATCCCACAGAAGAAAAAACCAATGTTCCATTTTCAGGAACGGTCAACTGATATTTACCCTCCACATCAGTAATTGTCCCGGTTGATGTTCCTTTCAATAGGACATTAGCACCGATAACGGCCTCCTTGTTACTGTCTGTTACGGTTCCTGAAATAGTAATACTCTGGGCAATGAGCTCCGTTGGCATTACGAATAAAAGAAGTAAATACCTTAGAAAAAGAAATAGACTTTTCCTCTCTTGAATAAGTACATGTTTCATAAAAAATAATTTAAGTTAAACAATAGATGTTTGCGAATCCACATAATGATTCCCTACCGATCATTATGAGTGTATTTGATTATAGGGTCACTGTTTTTTATAGGTTTCAGGCAAAAAACGATCCATTATTTCCATGCACATACGTCCGTTGTGATACGGA
>OHTZ01001012.1_pt1 | contig 15376 bp, 10 predicted proteins | sample 1579011 | NCBI WGS metagenome assembly OHTZ01 (sample SAMEA3879603, study PRJEB24766) | human gut metagenome | biome: human-associated habitat; feature: feces | place: USA | collected 1985/1987
GGATTTCCCAGTAGTCAGATCGTATACGGATATACCAACATTGGAACCGGCAGGAAGCTGATATTTTATCAGAGTATCCAGGCGTGAAGAGAGGCTCTTAGCACTCGTATTCTGCCCCCATAGTACTATGGGAATAAATAAGAGAGAAAGAGTAAGCGACAAAAGATATTTTTTCATGTGCATTTAATTACTGATAAGTACTAATATTAAATTACCTGTTGAGGGAATTAGCACCTTTTGATATACTTACGGATCATATTTCAGCCGAATGAAATTCTGCAACCGGCTTTTCAAACTTTCCTCCACAGGCATGGCAGACATACTCCCAATGATTATTTCCCGGAGGAGTAGCCGCCAACAAAGAGGCGATGGCCGACATAACAGCCCGTAGCCGATGCTCTTTCTTCAACACAAACTTAATGTCGGACGAACCGCAGAAAGGGCAATATTTTAATTGCTCCGGGATCATCTCATTCTGTTCCAGCAAGCGAACGGCAGCTTCATAATCGGCTTCGTCGACCAAAACGTCCACTCCGGCAATATCATTGATGTAGCCGCGCAACAACGTAGACATATTCTCATTGTGAAGAAGGGAAGAAATGCCTTCATTCTCCAATGCTCCCTGAATGATGTGTGCCTGAGCAGCATCGCTACAAGTAATCAGTTTTACAGTTTTCATCGTTCTAATATTTTATATGAGTCCTGAAAAACGCTAAGAAGCGATTGTGATTATCATAATGCTTCCTTAAAGATTTCAGAAACCGTAGGATGGGGGAAAATGATTTTCTTCCATTCCGTAGTAGTCAGTTTCAACTCGATGGCCATACCTGCCAAAGTGATGATTTCGGAAGCCGGATTGCCCAATACATGTGCCCCCACTATCGTTTCATCATCCGCTATCAGAAGTTTGCAAACCCCATTCACACCTTCATTTTCAGCAACGAAACGCCCGGAATAAGCCATTGGAAGCTTTACAACCCGATAGTTGATACCTTTTAGTTGCAGTGCTTCTTCCGTTTGCCCCACACCGGCAATCTCCGGATTGGTATATACCACCCCGGGAATAGCCCAATAGCTCATAACATCCTTCTGGCCAAGTATGGTATGCACAGCTACTTCTGCCTCACGCACGGCTGTATGTGCCAGCAAAGAGAAACCCGTCAGATCACCACATACATATATGCCCGGAACAGAGGCCTGCATACATTCGTTCACACAGATATTTCCCCGTTCAGTCCTTCGTAAATCCAGGTTTTCGAGTCCGAATCCTTTTATCACCGGACGACGGCCTACGCTCATCAATAATCTATCAGCCAATACAGCACCTGCACCTTCCGCATTCTCATAACTCACCTGTACCTGTGGTTTCCCATCATCGGAAGAAGCCTCAGCAATAGATATCACTTTTGTACTAAGCATAAACTTAATTCCACGTTTGGCATACTCTGCACGCAGCATAGCAGAAAGTTCCTTATCCATGCCGCCCAGAATTTCATCAAGCATCTCTATCACAGTGACCTGTACACCCAGACTATTGAAGAAAGAAGCAAACTCGATGCCAATCACTCCACCACCGATAATGGCAAGTGATGCGGGAAGCTCCTTATTATCCAAAGCGTCGCGATGCGTCCAGAAAGGTACGGTATCCACACCGGAAATAGGCGGAACGAAGGTTTCCGAACCCGTACAAAGAATCAGGTTTTCACATTCATAAGTTTCGCCACCACACTCCACGGTATTCTTGTCAATGATGGTAGCCTCTCCCTGCACGATATTTACACCATGTGCCGTCAGTTTGCCTTTAACGCCCAGCACCAGCTTGCGCACTACCTTCTGTTTGCGGGCAATAATCTTCGGCAAGTCAAATGAGACTTCGGAGACATGCACTGCATATTTGGAAGCATAACGCGCGGCATCATACGTCTTTGCCGAATACAATAATGTCTTGGTCGGAATGCATCCTTCATTCAGACAAACGCCACCCAGATTATTCTTCTCGATAAGCAATACGCTCAAACCACCTTTACCGGCAGTTTCGGCAGCCGTATATCCCGCAGGACCGCCACCAATGATAATTACTTGATATTTCATAGTATATAATCAGTTAATCTTTTCATTATTATCAAAACATGCTACGATTCATCCGCTTGAGAGTCTACCGGGTCTATTGCCTCCGTGGCCTTTATTTTCTTTGCGAACATTCTCTTTTCGAGTAGTTCTGCAAATTCCTGTTCCTTGACAGGCATCACCGAAACAAACTTCCCTTTTCCGTATTCTATCAGGATATAATCCGTCACCGAGAAGCGGCCGAATTTCATGGAATGGTATTTCCTGACTGCGGTAATTTCGGAAAGCGGGATGATCTTCTTGCGAATAAAACGACCACGTGAGACTTCCAGATCACCGTTTGTTGTCAATGTATAAGTAGTGTGTATAATTTGTTCGATCACTACAATCAGCATCAACATAAACAGTACCGCCACTAAGATATACTTACACCACAATGCGCCGACGGCATTCACAGTAAGCACCACCAACAGGAAATATTGGTACCAGGCGATGCGGGCATGAAAAATTCGATTCATTTTGTCAGATTTTTGCTGCCAAGTTAGCAATTTTATGAATTAATGGCAACGAAAAGTACAATGAAAACAGTTATTTTGTAGTTTTGCGGTAATAAACATTTAGATTATGGTTAAAAAGTTCGATTTCCTCGTCATCGGTTCCGGTATTGCCGGAATGAGTTTTGCCCTAAAAGTGGCACACAAAGGAAAAGTAGCCCTTATCTGTAAAAGCGGTTTGGAAGAAGCCAACACCTATTTTGCTCAGGGAGGTATAGCATCTGTTACCAACTTGAAAGTAGACAATTTCGAGAAACACATTGAAGACACGATGATTGCCGGCGATTGGATCAGTGACCGCGCGGCTGTAGAAAAAGTAGTGCGAGAAGCACCTGCACAAATCCAGGAACTGATAAAATGGGGAGTGGATTTTGATAAAAAAGAAGATGGAGAATTCGACCTCCACAAAGAAGGAGGCCATTCCGAGTTCCGTATCCTGCACCACAAAGACAATACAGGAGCTGAAATACAAACCAGCCTGATAGAAGCGGTAAAAGCTCATCCCAATATTACCATATTTACAGATCACTATGCGGTAGAAATCATTACCCAGCATCATTTGGGAATTATCGTCACCCGCCATACACCAGGCATCAAATGTTTCGGTGCTTACGTATTGAATGAGAAAACAGGAGAAGTGGATACGTTCCTGTCCAAAGTAACTGTAATGGCAACAGGCGGATGCGAAGCGGTATACCGCAATACAACCAATCCACTGGTAGCTACGGGAGACGGCATTGCTATGGTGTACCGTGCCAAAGGAGCAGTAAAGGACATGGAATTTATACAATTCCATCCCACCGCCCTCTTTCATCCGGGAGACCGTCCCAGTTTCCTCATCACCGAAGCCATGCGCGGTTACGGTGCTGTCTTAAAGAATCAAAGTGGCGAAGAATTCATGCAAAAATATGATCCACGCCTGTCATTGGCCCCACGTGATATCGTAGCACGTGCCATTGATAACGAAATGAAGCAGCGCGGTGAAGATCATGTATATCTGGATGTGACGCATAAAGATCCGGAAGAAACAAAAAAACATTTCCCCAATATTTATAAAAAATGCCTCAGCCTAGGCATTGATATTACTAAGGACTATATTCCTGTGGCTCCGGCTGCTCATTATCTGTGCGGAGGTATCAAAGTCGATCTGGACGGACAGAGCAGCATCAACCGTTTGTATGCCATCGGTGAATGTTCATGTACCGGTCTGCACGGAGGTAACCGTCTGGCTTCCAATTCGCTGATAGAAGCTGTGGTCTATGCGGACGCGGCAGCCAAACATGCACTAAATGTACTCGACCGGTATGACTTCAATGAGGATATCCCCGAATGGAACGATGAAGGAACCATGAACAATGAAGAACGGGTACTGATAACCCAAAGCATGAAAGAGGTGAACCAGATTATGGAAGCTTATGTAGGTATTGTGCGCAGTAATACGCGATTAATCCGTGCTTGGAACCGATTGGATATTTTATATGAAGAAACCGAGCGTCTTTTCAAACGCTGTAAGGCTTCACGCGAACTTTGCGAACTGCGTAACATGATTAACATCGGGTATTTGATCACCCGTCAGGCAATGGAACGGAAAGAGAGTCGCGGACTGCATTATACGATTGACTATCCACATGCCGCGGCAGAGAAGAAATAAGAAACTGATTTCAGAATCCACCAAGAGGGTGTGCCAAAAGGTCTAAATAATAAACATGGCTTTTGGCACGCCCTTTTTTTCGACCCAATAGAAATCTAGCGGGGAGTAATAAAGAATTTTCTTTCAAGCGCATAACTTACCTTGAACATCTTCTTTCTATTAAAAACTTTATTTCCTTTGTTCCTTCAGGAAGAATAGACTATCTTTGTTGTATTGGCATCCGGATACGAACTAAAGACAACAGAAGCAATGATGGAAAATATAAAAGAAATCCCCTATGGCATTGCCAACTTCGTGGAAGTGGCAGAGCAGAACATGTACTATGTAGATAAAACCATGTATCTGCCTTTGCTGGAAAAACAGCCCCGGAACCTGTTCTTTATCCGTCCCCGCCGCTTCGGCAAGAGTATCTTTTTGAGTATGCTGCGTGCGTATTATGACATAGCACAAAAAGAAAAGTTCCAGAAACGCTTCGGCAATCTATGGATAGGCAGCCGCCCCACCCCCCTGCAAGGAAAATTTCAGGTGGTGTATCTTGATTTCTCGCGCGCCAGTGGCGGAAGCGGTTCACTGGAAGAAAATTTCAATAACTATTGCGGCATGGTGATGGACCTGTTCGGCAAAGTGTATGAGCCTTATTATTTTCCCGGATTTGCACAAAAGATGGAAGAACAGCCCGACTTTGTCAGCAAGTTGAACTACCTGAACCTGCATGCGGCTGAATCCGGAATGAAACTTTACCTCATCATCGACGAATACGATAACTTTACCAACATCGTTCTGAACGAGCAGGGAAAAGACATTTATCATGCCCTGACCCATGCCAGCGGATTCTACCGTGAAATATTCAAGAAATTCAAAGGCATGTTCGAGCGCATCTTCATGACCGGCGTCAGCCCCGTCACCTTGGACGACCTGACCAGCGGATTCAACATCGGCTGGAATATCAGTACCGACTACCAGTTCAACATGATGCTGGGATTCAGCGAAACGGACGTGCGCACCATGTTCCAATATTATAAGGATGCCGGACAGCTCCCGATCGACGCGAACATCGAAGCAATGATCCGGGAGATGAAACCGTGGTATAATAATTACTGTTTCGCAGAAGAAAGCCTGGAACGCGACCCGAAAATGTTCAATTGCGACATGGTACTTTACTACCTGCGCAATTACATCACGCTGGGCAAATCTCCTAAAGAGATGATAGATCCCAACACCCGTACGGACTACAACAAAATGAAGAAACTAATCCAGCTGGACAAGCTGGACGGCAACCGCAAGGGCGTATTACGTAAAATCACCGAAGAAGGGCAAATTATCACCAACCTGATCACCACCTTCCCGGCCAAGGAAATCGCCAAACCCGAAATCTTCCCCAGCCTGCTCTTCTATTATGGCATGTTGACCATCACTGCCACACGCGGCAGCCGCTTGGTATTGAGTATCCCCAACTATAATGTGCGCAAACAGTATTACGAATTCATGCTGGAGGAGTACCAGGACAAACGCCATATCAACCTGAACAATTTGATGGACCTGTTCGATGAAATGGCTTACGAAGGCCATTGGCGCGAAACACTGGAATTCATTGCCCATGCCTACAAGGAAAATTCATCTGTACGCAGTGCCATGGAAGGCGAGCGAAATATACAGGGTTTCTTCACCGCCTACCTCAGCGTAAACGCTTATTACCTGATGGCTCCGGAAATGGAACTGAGCCACGGTTACTGCGACCTCTTCCTCATGCCGGACCTGATGCGCTACGAGGTGAAGCATAGCTATATTCTTGAACTGAAATATCTGTCGGTGAAGGACACGGAAGAGAAAGCCCGGACGCAATGGCAGGAAGCGGTGAAACAGATTAACGAATATGCTGCCGCACCCCGGGTACGGCAGTTGGTGCAGAACACGAAGCTGCACTGTATTATCATACAGTTCCGAGGATGGGAGCTGGAGCGGATGGAAGAAGTGTAGGCCTGTTCAAAACAACATGACAGTACGGATGAAAATTCATACAGGAAGTCAATTCACATTCAGAATCACTCTTTTATAAGACTTTAGATTAGGCGTTCCATTATCTGTAAGTTCAAGTATCAAATGTAACTGTTTGCCCGGATTATCCGGTACAATTATCTCCGCCCTCTTCTCATCGGCGTGCTTTATAGCCACCTTTGTTTGCACACTGCCTGCTTCCCGATATTGCCACCATTGGTAAGACAATGAATTTTTATCAGGGTCAAATGAAGGAGAGGCATCCAGTATTATTTTTTCTCCCGGCCGGACTGTGCGTACACTTTCTCCCAATATCCGGGCAACAGGTTGATGATTTGCCTTTGAATATTCATCAGCCACGCACCAGTCGGCACGAGCCGCCCAGTCATTTTGTATAGCAGGCAACCAACGCTGGAAAGTATAATGCGAATCCGGCACACCGTTTTTCAAATCATTCCCATCTTGCATGTGATTGCCATTTTTATACTCCGGGCGTCCTCCCCATCCTCCTAATGTATAGTCTGTATGCTGTTCAAGTCCATTACGTATAAGAGGCATAAAAGAAGGAGTATCCCCCTCACTGGTATATTCCTGAGGATAGGCGGCACACAGTGGTCCGTGCCCATTCTTAATATGGTCAGCCAACCAAGGTTTATCCATGATCTGTTGCAACTCTTTTGAATTTTTACTAAGTCTGTTCTTAAAATAATAATCCACACTCATGTAATCCCATACATATCTCCATCCTCCATCATGATCCGGTGCGCCCGATTCATAAATAATGATTTCAGGAAGATTCTGTTCTATCCATTTTCCACCGCCGTCCTGATACCAAATACAATATAATCTGGCTTTTGATACCGCTTTTGCCCATTCTGCAGCAGAATATTTCTGCTTGATCTGCCATAAGGCATTGGCCTGGGTGTTGGCTCCGCCCCATGCTAAAATATGAACAGGCCTCGGATCAGAATCAAGCAATGTCCTTATGATGAGCTGTGCCCCCTCGCTATCAGACAGTAAAGGAGGCAATTTATGCAAGTCCTCTCTGTTCTCATTACCAACCGCCAAGACACTTAGCAGATATTCAGCATCGGGATAATCGGGATTATGTTTCCTCAAATTAGGCAGACATTCCGCATATTTGGCAATTTGTGATTCGATCCATTTATCTTTACTATGTCCGTCTTTCTGTACCCCATTGACTTGAACAATGCCTGCTACATCATAATCAGAAGAATACATAAGAAAACGAATCATAGAACTTTGATCGTCAATCTCACCATCCGTAGTGACAATAACCCGGGGCTTCTCCTGCTGTCGGGCAACAGCAGATAACATTGACACAAACAAAAAAACAATACAGCATAAAACAGGGGGCATTTTCATATTACAAACTGTTAAATTAGTAGGCCAACACATTCCAAAGATCTCTGATACGTTGTTCGGGGTCCCATTTGCCATTGAATGTCCACTTGGCGGTAACGCCATAAAACTCCGGAGCATTCTCCGCCTCCTTTAAATTATCGTTTAACCAGCCACTATGCCCTCCTTCACGGGTACAACCATAATAATAGGTACGTAGCCCCCACGGACAGGGATCAAGCACTTTATCCGAATAAGCATAATGAATATTCCCGTCAAGCACATTCTTCGACATTTTACATTTGATGAGATAAAACTGGGAATCATGATGATAGCGTCCTAAAAGTGTCGGTGTCTTAGCATCAAATGAAGAATTGGTAATAACCAGTTTCTTGTTCTTGTCACCTCGTCCGTCATGCCAAATCATGGCACGGCTATCACCATAAAAATAGCAGCGTGTGGCATAGCACCATCCGCGAGGACAAAGAAAATCCACACCCGGACAACGAAGATAGAGATCGGCATGATAATACATACCATTGCTTCCGGGCGCCCACAAGGAAAGGGCATCGTTTCCATCGGCCCATACATTACTGTTGATGATGATGGTACGAGTGGCACGTCCAAAAATCGCCATCTGATGGATGGTCGTATTTTCAACGGCAGTTCCGTAATTGTTGTAAACAGTCAGTCCGCTAATAACACAATCATCCGCACCTTCCTGCAACACAATGACACCATTGCCTACCGGACGTCCATGATATTCCGTGATGGCACGTGTCTGGGCTGTTTCAGCCAAGACAATACGCGTACTGTCACGGTTTTCCCCCACCAAAACAATATTAGGCCTGTCAATAATCACTTTTTGATGATACGTTCCGTTCAGCAATAAGATTTTAAAAGGTACTGTCGGAATTTCCGGAGCCTTTTCAATAGCTGCCTGAATACTCTCTCCCGGCTTTACCACCACATCAAAAGCCGTACGCTCTGCCACGGGACGACGATACATTTCAATAAGCCCGTTTTCATTCGCTCCTTTGGTTGCCAGACTGATTGCCACTTTATGCTTCGGATCATATTTGTCCGCCCATGCATTGTATATGGCAAAAAGCTCAGCCGGTCTGCTATTGTACCAACTATATCCGTTACGACGTTCTGTTCCTATTTCTTCCAAATGGCGACGTGGCAGCCCGTCACGGTCACATACATACGGTTCACAATATTTCAAATCATAATAACGCGCCCAAATAGGCTTGGCTTGAGGATCTTCCACAAGACGAGTATCCCGCTCACCATTTGCCAGCACGATACGCTCACATTTCAAACCGGTAAGTTTATACCTGTCAAACCATTTCATGGCTCCGTGAACCGCCCGCTTCACGCGTGCGTCGGGTGCAGGTAATTCCATGAGCAGACGCACAATTCCGGCACTCTCCGCCGAACAATAAGACGGCAACTCATACGCACGTGCCGGTGCAGGCTTCAATGTTTCCCTATCATTCTGCTGACACCACACAGAAGGTTCTCCATCCTTTATAATTTGTGTAGCCAGTATACACTCTATTCCTTTATTAAAGGCTTTTCCCAAACGTACACACAAAGCCTTGTCTATCAAATCATCCTCATAAGGCGCTTTGTGATTCATCATATCACGTATCATATTCAATGTATTAACAATGGCATCGTCATTAAAAGTAATATGTACCTGATAACCACGCGGACCGGGCCAGAATTGCGGCCATCCTCCGTTTTCGTATTGACCACTCAGCAAATATTCCACTCCCTGAAGGAAAGCATCCCGATAACGTATATCCTTAGTCTGCCTATAAAGACGGGCTAAAAAAATCATCTGGGCAGTTGTGGCATTATTATCTATCGTAGAATCATCACGACGTGATTTATCCTTTATCACTTTAGCCAGCTCTTTATCATTCATGCGGCGGGCCATATCTATATTCTTCGGCCAACCGCCCGTACAGCGTTGAAAAGCCAATACATTTTCAGCAATCCGCCGAGCTTCATCTGTCAGAAAGAAAGAATCCTGCTCCATACGTGCTATTTGTTTCCATTCCTTAGGATACGACTCATTATCCTTTTTATGAGCTCTTTGCTGCGCAAAGGAGCCGGTTGCCATGGCAAAAGCCATAAAGCCAATAAACACTTTTTTGAATGTATTTTTCATTATTCCTATATGTTTTGATAAAAACCAGCAAACAAAATTATGCGTTTTCCAATCTGAATACAGAGAATATTTGGTCTTTTTCAGGCAGATTTTGCACAGACATCATCAAACCTATACAATTTTTGATACTCTGCCCCTTTACCTATACATAAAAAAGCCTATCTATCACAGATCGGCTTTTCTATCAAATATCTGTCTTTCAAAATCCAAAGATTCTCAGAAGACATTCACATTATAATAACTATAAAACTTATCAAACCCCATTCTACTATCTAACAGAACCATTACGCCATTTAGCCGCACCAATGTTCAACTGATAAATTTTTGACTCCATAACTTTACCTGTCTGATTGTAATACAAGTTTACACCATGCTCTCCAGCCGTACCATCAAGTGCATCTGCACGATGCATATATTGATCGTTATCAGCAGTAGCCTTATGTGGTGGATTTGGACTTACCATCAGTTCTAATGGAGAAATATCATCTACAAGAACTTCCAATGTTCCATTTAAAGTAGCAGAACCATTGTTGACCAAGGTGCCAAAATTATTTTTAGTCGCAGTCCATGGATTATTGCTAAAAATTTGTCCGTTGGATAAAAAAGTATTTGTAGAATAATTATTGTCAAAATTCAATGTCACATGTCCGGCTGTACCGTCTGCCATAGTCATTGTCTTACGGATATCAGCTCCTGCCATAGTCATCTTTCGGACATCACCGTCCTGCTTGGTCAAAACAATCAGGTTATTTTTCACCGTATAAGTACTTCCATCTGGAATATTACGCATATTGAAAATATTTCCTGCTGCACGAGTGTTCCAGTTAACCAAAGTATTGTTTTCAAACGTTATATTCCATGCCCCTCCCTTCCATGCACTCTGCTTGGTTTCACTGAAAAATGAAGGGAACGGACAATCATAGAAAGTGTTTCCACGAACCACAAAGTCCTTATATAAATTAGAATTCGCATTATTCCCGGAACCGGCAATCCATGGATAACCTCCGGCACCATTACTATAATAGCCACAGTCAAAGAACTGGTTATCCTCTATCAAGACATGATCCCAAATTTTGTAATTAGGCCCCTGCTCACGAATGAACCCACGTACCAGACGCTTGAAAGTACAATTTTTCACCACAAAACTTTCCAAATGTACAGCCATACCATTAGAAAACATATTAATGAAATAATTACCTGTAGCCGAACCCAAACCGGCAACATTATCACCATAAGTAAGAGCCATTGGACAATCGAAATCAATATCATAAAATTCGAGCATCTTCATATAAATTTCTCCTCCTTCTCCAGCTTGTGGCTGGCGCCCGAACATCAAATTCATAGAATTAACATTAGTACCTGTCATATGCATACCACCTAACAATACTTTAGCACGTTTACCTGCTGCTACATCCTCAGGACGAGTACGAAGAACAAAACCTTTGCAGGTAGTTAAATTATCAAACATACAATAAGTCTTTCCACCTTCCAAATAATAAGTCTGTCCTTCGGCTAAATTTACATCGGAAATGAAGTCTGTTAAAAGGAAATCAATACGCATTGCATTGTATTTCAGAGCAGCCTCGTGCTGTATCAAAGCATTTTGATAAGCTTCATCTGAATCAAACCGGTCACGACTTGGAGCACTTAAGTCATGAGTTACTAAAATAGGCTCTCCCGGTTCTCCGTCTGAGCGGGCAGAACAAGTATTGTAATATGCATCCCATTTTACCTTCACATTCTCGTTGCGAACATTAATCACATAAACAGAGTTTTTCTGAAGTCCGTCAATATCTACATATCCCTTTTCAAAATCCTCATCGGTTAATTTATATTTTCTCCATTTTTCATTCACTGTTGATTCAGGATTATTAGGAGACGGATCTACTTCCAACCACTGATAAACAAAATTATCGTTAGCATCAAGCTGAAATTTTTCACGATAAATAGCCTTATCATCGTCTGATACCCCTTCTGTTACAGTTTTGAAAGCACGATTCAACATCACACGCATAGTAGTCTGTGTAGTCTTAGAAGCATCTACATAGACACAGAATGGAGTTGCATATCGATCAGAAGTGGTAATGCCCATCCATTCTGCCCACTGTCTGCCATCACCATGTCCATACCATTTGGATGCATGTGAAAAATCAGTCACATTATCATCTTTTGTTGATAACACGCGAATAGCAAAACGATAATCAGTGGAATACTGTTGATCTTTAATAACTAAATCAAGGACCTCCGGTCCTACAATGGTATCTAGTAACAAAAGACCGTTTTCGGCAGATGTACCCCAAGCATCTGCACCACCCGAAACATTTGGCTGTAGTGCCTGACGAATCTGGTAGCCCGCACAGTTATTCACTCCATACCAATAAAGATGAATATCATTGCCATTCGGTCCCTCTGCTTTACAATTATAAGCATAGTCATCCCCTTTTCCTCTATTATTATCACAAATGAACATAGTCATCCATTCTCTATCTATATTTGCCATTCCTTTCTCATCATCAGAACACGAAATACATGAGAAACCTGAAAATAACATTAATGCATATAAAAATTTTTTTTTCATCATTCTGTCCTTTTATAAATTATTTATAGCCATAATAGTTCTTGTATACACCTGCTGAGCGTTGGATAGCCGCATTAGGATAAGGTAAAATATAACGTACAGGAGGTAAATCATTCACCTCAGGAACAGAATTACCATCCAGTGGTGATTCTGTTCCATCTTTGACCAACACAATCATTCCTTGTTCTGTATGACGAATATATCCATAGAATGAATATTTACATTGGTTAGTAGGCTCCGAATCATTACTCCACTGATAAAATTCCGCCATCTTCCAAGTTGCTCCATCAACAGCTACCAAAGCTGTCGCTGGTTGATTAGCTGATTTGTAAGGATTATAAATATAGAGCATATCCAATATCTTATTGGGATAAGGATAGCCATAAACTTGATTTACATCCACACGCCATTCAACCGTTTGTGGAAGAACATGGTAATACATAGATTCGGGAAGATCATCCAAATAAGCACTACCATCATGTTCAGCTATATCATCTTCGAAGCCAGTAGAAGAACCGGCATTAGACATTCCTACAGAAAGATAGCGCAAAAAACTATAAACAATTTCCTGTCCATAAAGATTATTACGGACAAGATCTCTCCAGCGCATATTCTCACCCGCAAACTCCCATTTACGTTCATCAAGCACGGCTTTCAAAAAAGTTTCTTTAGAAGAAGCCACCTGAGCAATATAGGCAGAAACAACACTTTGGTCATCGAATGCCCGTGCATGGACTTGACGAAGTGACTCCTGAGCAGTGGCAGTAGGTCCTTCCAACTCATTAACAGCTTCGGCATTCATCAACAAAACATCCGTATAACGCATATAAGGGAAGTTAATACCTGTATTACTGGCACTCAAATTGGTAAACTGTCCCGCATTCGCCCACAATTTAGACCATTTATTATTATGGACAGTATAATCCGCACGAATCATACAAGAATCCTGAGTAGCATTATTAGCACTGTTACCATAATACCAAAGTCCATTAATAAAATCTCGACGCTTATCATTCTCATCGAATGAATAACGGTAAAAAGCACTCAAACGTATATCACCTTTAGATTCTCCCCATACATTCTTACCCAATGTCTTTCCTTCATTAACGGTTGATGTAGGTCCTTGAGAATACCCTGTATTACCTGTAGACTCCTTAGCAAAAGGAATCTCAAAAATAGGATCACCTTTAGCAATAATTTCAAAATTGCTTTCCTTGGTAAAAATATCTTGATAAGAAGTGCCTACAGAGTGTGTCCCCGAAGCAATAACCAGGCTAGTATATTCTTTTACGATTTGATAATACTTCTGATAATCTTCCGGACGTTTCATCACACCATAACTATTTGCATTATTTTTATCCGGATGAAGTGAATAACCTCCGGCAGTCAATGCAATACGTGCAATTAATGCCCAAGCAAACTCCTTAGACGCACGTTCTACTGTTGTTGTTGTAGTAGAAGACATCTTAGGAGCAATATCCTGCAAATCTTCAATAAGTTTATTTTGGATTTCTTCGCGATTCATTACAGGAATCACATAATTATCACCTAATTGTGAGGCTGGCAGGAAAGTGAAAGGAACATCCCCGAACATCACTACCAGATCATGATAAACCATAGCACGAAGACACTTGGCTTCGCCCAACATCTGCATAACAGCGGTATTCTCTTCATTATAAAACGGACCAGTTTCTACACCCCGGATAAAACGGTTAGCATCTTCAATAGCTTTATAAGAAGCTCTCCAATATTTATCAATTTCGCCACCTTGATCGTCACAATCAAAACGTGCATAGCTATTATGGGTTGCTACATTACCTGTATACATCTGCATATCAACATCACTGTTCAAATTAAAAGTTTTCTGATAGGCAGTGCCATAAAGATCACCTACCAAGATAGAAGCATAAACACCGTTCAACGCACGGCTAATTTCTGTTTCTTGGCTGAACACAAAGTCCTCATTGTAACTTGATGGAGAATCCACGTCAAGGAAATCATTGCATGATATTAGAGTCAAAGTTGCTAATCCTATTATTAAAGTATTTTTAAATTTCATGTGCTTTCAAATTTAGAATGTAATATTAGTACCTAGTACAAAACTGCGACTACGTGGGTAACGGTTATAGTCCATACCACAAGTTAATCCTGTCTGAATATCCACTTCAGGATCATAACCCGAATACCCAGTAATAATAAACAAATTAGAGGCTGACACATAAAAACGAGCTTTCGAAATCCCCCATTTAGAAGTCAGATTTCCAGGTAACGTATAGCCAACAGTCAAATCCTGACAACGCAGAAACGATCCATCCTCGATAAAATAGGAATGAGTTATTTTTTTTGTCACATCCGTCGGATTCCAAAGTGTCCTACCTTCGTTTAATTCACGGTACATATCCAACGAACCATCAATATAGTAACATTTGTACAAGCATTCGCCATCACCATCACGGGTATAACGCCAACCTTTGTCGGCAAATGTGGAAAGCACATTGTAGAACTTATTCTTATTGCTTTCGGATGAGGAAAGCTGGTAAGCTGTCGCATTATTCACATCAAAATCAAGCATAAAGTTGAAGTTCATGGCAAAATCAAAACCCTTCCATTGTCCGCTCAATCCAAAACCTCCCTGCACTTTTGGATTGGTATTACCTATAACAGTACGGTCATCTTCTGTGATATATCCGTCACCATTCAAATCCTTGAACTTGACTTTGCCCGGCAGAGTAGCTATGCCTGAATTAGAATCTCCTGAAATCTGATTGATTATTGTTTTTGGATGTTCCACACCGTCTGCATCCATAATAGGTGCATCTTTCGAAGTTCCGTTTTCAGCGGCCGTTGATCCCCAAGGTACTGCTTGCAAGTTATTAGTGGGATCAAAATAGAATTCATCCATTGAATATAAACCATCATATACAAAACCATAAATAAGTCCTACTTGGTCACCCACCTTCAAACAATAATCATTGTAACTTGATTTC
>OHTZ01001015.1_pt1 | contig 15334 bp, 16 predicted proteins | sample 1579011 | NCBI WGS metagenome assembly OHTZ01 (sample SAMEA3879603, study PRJEB24766) | human gut metagenome | biome: human-associated habitat; feature: feces | place: USA | collected 1985/1987
GTTACATAAAATCCGTTCAAACTTTTTCTGATTCTTTTTATCATTATGATAAAAATGAATCTAGTTTGTCTAAACGATGTGAAGATTGGCAGATGTATTCCAATACTTTGGAAAGAGAGCTTATTGTTATAGATTATCTAGGACGAATTTTCCAATGGAATTCAGAAAAAGTAAGAAATATGACAACACTTTTTTTTACAAATAGATATATTTATTATGTTAGTATGCAGGAATCATTCTTTTCTTTGAAAGAAAAGTTAAAGGTTATGTTACAATCCGATGCTGTGGTTTATGCTATCAAACATAATAATAATAGGACTTGGAAAGGAAAAATATTGGATTGGTTGATGATTCATCAATATTTGTATATAGCTTCCTGTCTTTTATATTTAAAAAATAGAGTATAAGAATAATTACATATTGAGGCGATTTTTTATTAAACCAATGTTGTCTAATATTGTATTGATCATATTTTATGGATGATTTGGCAACCATAATTGTTCCATTTTATAATGTAGAAAAATACATATCTGAATGTATAATTAGTGTTCAGAGTCAAACTTATAATTTTTGGGAATTGATTTTAGTAAATGATGGAAGCACTGACAACTCGTTAAATATTTGCAATATTTTTGCTTCTGATGATAATAGAATTAAAGTTATCAATAAGAAAAATACAGGAGTTTCTGATTCAAGAAACAAAGCATTAGATATTGCTAAAGGTAAATATGTTATCTTTTTAGATTCCGATGATTATTGGTGTGATTCTACAATACTAGAAAAGATGATAACAGTCGCTGAAGAATATAATTTGGATATTGTACGTGGAGGATATAAAGAGGTAGGTGAGCATAATAATGTTTTGTATATCCCTGATAATTCTAATAGACTTACAAATAAAGTTGTTGATTCTCTGTCTTTTTTGGATAATATTGTATGTGGAGAATATTTTTTATGGTTATCCTTGATAAAGAAGGAAAAGATAGGAGGGATAAGATTTAATGTTTCGCATAAGTATTTGGAAGATGTAGAATTCTACTTGAATATATTGATGAATGATTTAAGATGCATGTTCTTATCTGAGATTTTTTATGCATATAGGAAGCAAAGTAATTCTGTAACAATGAATTTTAATCCTAGTTTGTGGGGAGATATTCTTGATATAGTTCGTTTGTGTTTTAAATTATCAGATAAGTCTGCTAATTATAAAATGAAATCTTACTTATTAAGCGAAGGTTTTAAGTTTTTTTTCTCTAATACGAATTATATATCCAGATATCCATTGTCTATAAAGGAAATATTATTAATACTTAAAGAAAATGGAATAGAAGATTTATATAGGGATGTCAAAAATAGATTAAAGAACTCTAGCAATCCCAATAAGTACCTAGAGAAATGGTTGACGTATGAATATTTACTTATTTATTATAGGTATAAGTATTTTTTTAAACGCTGTATAAGGAGAATCTTAAAAGTATAGCAATATGGCAGAAAAATTGATTACAGTGACATCACCTTTGATGCCCTCTTTGGAAGAATTTAATGTGTATCTTGAAGATATATGGAAAAGAAAGTGGATAACAAATAACGGATATTATCATCAGGAGTTGGAAAAAGCTCTTTGTGATTATCTCGGAGTTCCTTTCATAAGTCTTTTCACTAACGGAACACTTCCACTTATTACAGCATTACAGGCATTACGTATAACTGGGGAAGTTATAACCACACCGTACAGTTTTGTAGCAACAACTCATTCGTTATGGTGGAATGGTATAAAGCCCGTATTTGTGGATATAGATCCTGTTACTTGTAATCTTGATCCGGAAAAAATTGAAGCTGCTATCACTCCACGAACGACAGCCATTATGCCAGTGCATGTTTATGGAAATCCATGTGATACAAAGAAAATTCAGGAAATAGCTGATAAATATGGATTGAAAGTAATATATGATGCAGCTCATGCATTTGGTGTTAAGGTTAATGGTAAATCTGTTCTTAATGCTGGTGATATGTCAACTCTTAGTTTTCATGCCACTAAAGTATATAATACAATTGAGGGTGGAGCATTGATAATGCATGACGAGCAGACAAAGAAACGTATAGACTATCTTAAGAACTTTGGATTTGCAGGTGAAACCACTGTTGTAGCTCCTGGTATAAACAGCAAGATGGATGAAATGCGTGCAGCCTATGGACTTTTGAACCTGAAGCAAGTAGACAAAGCTATAGAATGGCGCAAGCATGTAGCAGAATTATATCGTAAGTCATTGAAAGATGTTGATGGAATAACATTTTTTAATGATATGGAAGGCGTAAAACATAATTATGCTTACTTTCCAATATTTGTAGATGCGGAGAAGTATGGTATGACGCGTGATGAACTTTATTTTAAAATGAAAGAACATAATATATTAGGGCGTAGATATTTCTACCCGTTAATTAGTACATTTTCAACTTATCGTGGATTGGAATCTTCCAATAGGGAAAATCTTTCTGTTGCTAGAGAAAAAGCTGAACAAGTAATTTGTTTGCCAATGTATTATGGGTTGAGTGAAGAAGATGTTATGAAAATAACAACATTAATAAAATAGAAATAAAATGAAGAAATTATTAATAATAGGTGCTAGAGGATTTGGACGAGAAGTTTTTAATATGATTTTCGATTGCAATGGATATGGTACAGATTTTATTATTAAGGGGTTTTTAGATGATAAAAAGGATGCATTAGACGGTTATGATGGTTATGCGTCTATAATTGATAGTGTGGAAAGTTATAAAATATGTGAAGATGATGTTTTTATATGTGCTTTGGGAGATGTAAATTATAAAAAGAAATATGTTGATATGATATTGTCAAAAGGTGGTGAATTCATTAATTTGATACATAAAACAGCTGTTATATCAAGAAATACTGTTTTAGGTAAAGGTTGCATTTTATGTAGTCATGTGGGGTTAAGTTGTGATGTTAAGATTGGTGATTTTGTGACTTTCCAACCTTTTGTATGTATAGGACATGATGTATGTGTAGGTAATTTCTGTCATTTAAATACATATTCATTTTTAGGTGGATATTCAGAACTAGGCAATTTGGTTACAATTCATACTAATGCTGTAATTCACCCACATATCGTAGTTGAAGATAATTCTATTGTTGGTGCGTCATCTGTTGCAATAAAAAGAGTTAAAAAAGGTACAACAGTATTTGGAAACCCAGCTAAAAGATTGGATTTTTGATGCTATAATTAATATTTAAAATTACGGAAATGGAAATTAAAGATTTTGTTGAAAAATTCGCAGAACAGTTTGAAGAAACAGAAAGCAGTGTATTTAATGAAAATACAAAGTTTAAAACATTGGATGAATGGACCTCGTTAATGGCTTTGTCTATTATAGCTATGATAGATGAAGAATACGACGTTAGAATCAAAGGTAATGATATTAAAAATGCGGTAACTATAAAGGATTTGTACGATATTGTAAAGGCAAATAAATAAAAATGGCTTTTTTTGAAACGCAACATATAGCCATACGAGGTATGGCTGCATGTGTTCCTAAAGGAATAAGTGAAAATTCTACTCTCAATATATGGGGGGGGCAGGGAGCTGACAATTTTATTATGTCTACAGGAGTTGAACGGAGAAGAATATCCAATGCAAAAACATGTACATCTGATTTATGTATATTTGCGGCAGAAAAGTTGTTGGATAAATTGGGGTGGGGAAAAAATGAGATAGATTGTCTTATATTTGTAACACAAACTCCCGATTATATATTGCCTGCTTCATCTTGTATAATACAAAATAAGTTGGGATTATCTAATTCATGTTTTTGTTTGGATATATCATTGGGTTGTTCCGGTTGGGTTTACGGATTGAATACTATATCTGCGTTGCTTTCAAGTGGAAACATGAAGAAAGGATTGTTGTTGACTGGAGATACTGTTTCCAAAGCTTGTTCTGAAGAGGACAAGAGCACTTATCCTTTGTTTGGTGATGCTGGGACAGTTACAGCTTTGGAGTTTGATGAAAATGAAGTCAATAAAATGTATTTTGTTACAGAAGTAGATGGTAGCGGTGGTAATGTTATTATTATACCAGATGGAGCCTTTCGTAATCAGACTTCAGACATCTCATTTCTAAAAAAAGAAAAGAGTGAAGGTATAATTCTAAACCGATTGCAACTTCATTTGGAGGGTATGGATGTTTTTTCATTTGGAATAAGTAAAGCTCCTCAGTCGGTAAATATATTGATGGAAAAATATAATATAGCGAAAGAAGACATCGATTATTTTATATTTCATCAGGCTAATCTTTTTATGAATGAGAAAATAAGGAAAAAATTAAAATTACCGATAGAAAAAGTACCTTATTCATTAAGAGATTTTGGAAATACCAGTAGTGCTTCTATCCCTTTGACTTTAGTAACTCAAGTAAATTCTAGATTAAATGATGAGGCTCTTACTCACATTGCATGTGGCTTTGGTGTTGGTCTATCATGGGGAAGTGTTTATTTTAAAACGAATAAAATAGCTTGTTTGAATTTATTGGAGTATGAAATATAATCCTTTTTCTTTAGATGGGAAGAAAATTTTGGTAACAGGTGCGTCGTCAGGCATTGGTAAGGCTATCGCTATTGAATGTTCTAAAATGGGGGCTTTTGTTATTATAACAGGCAGGAATCTGAAAAGGTTAGAGCAGACATTATCTTTAATGGATAATGAGAATTTTAATCATCAGATTATTGTTTCTGATTTGTCTTTAGAATCATCTGTAATAGACTTGGCTAATGTTATTGATGGAAATTTGGATGGCATCGTTCATTGTGCTGGTTTTACTATACCAAAGCCTTTTAAGTTTTATAGTAAGGAGGATTTGAAATCCATGATGTCGGTAAATTTTGATGCACCTTTTTGGTTGACACAAACACTCGTAAAAAAGAAAAAAATATCTAAAGGAGCATCAATTGTTTTTATTTCATCTATTTCAGGAGTTTGGGTTTCTTATATGGCAGGAAGTTTATATTCTGCTACTAAAGGAGCAATAAATGGAGTTGCTAAAGGATTAGCATTAGAATTAGCTTCTAAGAATATAAGAGTAAATTGTGTAAATCCAGGCATGATAAATACATCTATATTAGATTGTGGTATTATTTCTGATGAGCAGTTGAAAGAAGATGCTCAAAAATATCCTTTAAAAAGATATGGTAAGCCAGAGGAAGTTGCTTATGGAGTAATTTATTTATTGTCTGATGCATCATCTTGGACTACTGGTTCTAATTTGTTGATCGATGGAGGATATACGTTATTATGAAAGTATACATTAAAGCATTGTCTTATTATTTACCTGAGATAGTTTTGACTAATGAGGAGTTAGTTGAAGAATTTCCAGAGTGGACAGTTGAGAAAATAGCAAATAAGGTAGGTATAAAGGAACGCCATGTAGCCAAAAAGGATGAAACAGCTGTTGATATGGCAGTAAAAGCAGCAGAGAAATTGTTTATTGAGAATGATATTGACAGGAATGCTGTAGATTTTATATTATTATGTACTCAAAGTCCTGACTATTTTTTTCCTACATCTGCTTGTATAGTGCAAAATAAATTGCAATTACCTACAAATATAGGTGCATTGGATTATAATTTAGGATGTTCTGGTTATGTTTACGGATTATCTTTGTGTAAAGGTTTGATTTTATCAGGTATTGCTAAAAATGTATTATTAATAACATCTGAAACATATACAAAGCACATTCATCCGAGAGATAAAGGGAATAGAACTATTTTTGGAGATGCTGCTTCTGCAACTATAGTCTCTACAGAGGGTAGAATTGAAATTGGAAATTTCTCTTTGGGGACAGATGGGAGTGGTGCTGAAAATCTAATTGTAAAGACAGGAGCTTTTCGTAATCCGATAAAAGCTGGCGATTTAGATTTTGATGAAAATGGAAATCCTTTTTCTTCAGATTATCTTTATATGAATGGACTTGAAATTTTCAATTTTACACTGGATACTGTTCCTTTATTAATAAAAGAAACATTGTTTAAAAATTCCTTATGTAAGGAAGATATTGACTTATTTGTATTTCATCAGGCTAATCTATATATCATAAATGTCTTACGCAAAAAATTAAGAATAGAAGAGGATAAATTTTATATATGTTTGAAAAATGTAGGTAATACGGTTTCATCTACTATCCCAATAGCCTTGTATGAGGCAGAAAAGGAAGGTAAATTATATGGCAATATTTGTTTGGCTGGCTTTGGTGTAGGATATTCGTGGGGAGGAGTAATATTGAAATGTGATGTTAAAAATGATTTATAAGATTTGGATATTATTATGAACTATATTGATTAACAGATATGAAATATGCTCCTATTTTAATACCTACAATGTGTAGGTACAGCCATTTAGTCAGATTAATAGAAAGTCTGAAAGTAAATACATGGGCGAAATTTACTGATATATATATAGGTGTAGATTATCCTCCTTCTTTAAAATATGAAGAAGGATATAAGCAAATATGTGAGTATTTGAGTGGTAACTTTTCTGAATTTGCCAGTTTTCATGTAATAAAGCATGAGAAGAATTTAGGAAGTTTTGTTAACATGACTTTTTTGAAAGACTTAGCATTTGAAAAGTACGATAGATTTATACGAACAGATGATGATGCTGAGTTTTCTCCCAACTTTATAGAATATATGGATAAATGCTTGATGAAGTATGAGTGTGACTCTGATGTGGTAGCTGTCTCGGGATATTCATATCCTGTAGATTGGAAGGTTAGCGAAGAAGCTACCGTATTGAAAGAAAATTTTATTTGTCCAATGTGGGGTACAGGTTTTTGGAAAGAAAAATTCTGTAAAATTAGTAATGATATTAATAATGGTGCTTTGAAGCATGCCGTTGATTACGTTTTGACAAAAGGAGTATATAAGAAAATGCTTAATTCTTCAAAAATAGAATATATAAATCTGTGTACTCCTTATTCGTATGAAAAGAATTTAGCTTCATTTATTACTGATATATCAATGCGTATGTACACAGTGATATATAATAAATATACCATTATACCAGTAAAATCAAAGGTCAGGAATTGGGGATTTGACGGTAGTGGAGAATATTGTTCTAAATCAGATAATTATTGTTTTGAGTTGCAAGAAATAGATACATCATCTAGTTTTGATTTGAAGATAGATACATATTCTAACATTGATGAAAATCGTAAGTTATTGGATGGATTTGAAAATATCTCATTAATGAAGATCTTAAAATTGCATTTAAAAATATTGTTATATAGAATATTGGGTAAATATGCTTTTTGCTATAGATTTTTATTAAATAATTATGCCAGAAAAAAAATTTAAGGTTGCGATTATAATTCCTTATTTTGGGGTATTTCCAGAATGGATAGATTTGTTTTTTTATACTTGTCACCGTAATCAGTTTATTTCTCCTAATATTACTATAGATTGGTTTATTTTTACTGATAATTATAATACGATATGTAAATATCCTAATGTTAATATAACTTATATAGAGTTTGAAGATTATTGTAAAATTGTTTCAGATTCGTTGAATATAAGATTCTCTCCGTTAAGACCTTATAAATTATGTGATTTGAAACCATTCTACGGTATAATTCATAAATCTGAACTGATAAATTATACACATTGGGGATTTGGTGATTTGGATTTGTGTTATGGTAATTTAAGTCTTATTATTAACGAAAGGAATTTAAATAGGTATAGTTTAATAACTTCACATGCAGATAGGATAGCAGGACATTTTACTATTATAAAATACGATTCAAACTATACAAATATATGTTTCAATATTTTAAATTGGGAAAATAAATTACTTTCTGACAAAATTTTAGGACTTGACGAGCTTGATTTAAGTATTTTAGTTAGAAAATCTTTTGTTAATTGGTGGCGAATATATAAATACTTTTTTAAGCCTTTTAAATTTGGTATGTATAATTTCATGAAAATACCTAATTGGTTGCATAATTTGTACTCAAATTCTTTAATCAGAGAGTTCTATACAAGTCCTCTTCCTAAAGACGGTGAAGTTTGGATATTTGATATTGACAGTAACAAGATTATCAATCCATTTGGTAAGGAAATTCCATATCTGCATTTTCTTTTTTTTAAAAAAACTCCATTTTGGGAAACCACTAATTATTGGAAATCGGGTTTTTATCGTTTAAAAAAAGAGACTTTTTTCAAAAATGATGGTGGAAAGATTATTTTCGATAACAGTACTATAAAATATATAAAATAACTATTATGAATATAGTTCCTATAGCTTTTGCTTTCGACAATAATCTGATTTTACCGGCATGTGTTTGCATCTCTTCATTGATGATGAATGCTAAGGAAGATACGTTTTATGATATATTTATCTTACATTCGTCCGATATAGCATTAAAAAAAGAAGAACTGAACAAGTTACCACAGTACTATAAGAATTGTCGTATTCAATATCGGCAAGTCGACCATACTTTTGATTCTGCTTTTGAGATTCGAGGTATTACAGCTGCAACATACTATCGATTGTTGATTCCTGAACTGATACCCGAATATGACAAAATCATTTATGCGGATGTAGATATTATATTTAGAATGGATTTGTCATCTGTATATAATCTTAATCTTGGAAATAATTATATCGCTGCAACTCGTGAGTTAGGAATGAATTTTACAGAAGATGGGAAAAAATACATTAACTCTATGAAGGAGTTAAGTTTAGGAAAGTATATACAAGCTGGATTTATTATCATAAACACTAAGGTGCTTAAGGATGAGAATATAATTTCTCAATTTAAAAATTGGAGCAATAAAAAATTAAGATTTCAGGATCAAGATATACTGAATATAGTATGTAAAGGACGGATTTTATATTTGTCATTAGAATATAACATGACTGATTATTCCTATCTTTTTGCAATGAGGAGGCCTGAGTTGATAAAGGATTTATTCTCCAATAAGACTATAGATTTTGCAATAAATCATGGAAATATTCATTTTAATGGGCATAAGCCTTGGAAGAAATATAGTGTAAACTTTGATATCTGGTGGGAATATTATCGCAAATCATCTTTTTTTGATGAAAAGTTTTACTTTGAATTCTTTTATAAAAGACTCAATGAATTGGACCAACTTTCTTTATGGAAGAGAATAAAGATACTGATTCGTTATTTTGTTTATGGAAAAAGAGAAGTGTAATATGAATCGAATCTTATATTTAGATTATACACGAGGTTTTGCCATTTTGTTGGTTATTATCGGTCACCTAATCCAATTTAATTTTCAATCAGGGGTAAATAATAGATTATTTGATATTATTTATAGCTTTCATATGCCATTATTTTTCTTTATTAGTGGATACGCAAGAAGTATTAATAGTAAAAATTCTTCGACTATATCTGAATTATTTAAAATAACATATCATAAATTTTTATTTCTAATTATTCCTTCTGTTGTATGGACGGTAGTAATTCCACATTTTTTTTCATACGAATATGACTTTGAAATTACTCAAATCTCCAGCTATTGGTTCTTAAATGTATTATTTGCAATTGCTGTTGCATGGGAAATTTTCTTATACCTTGAATGTAAGAGATTATTAAATAAATATTTGTATATAGCTGTGACTTTAGGAATCATTATACTCTTTTTTTTAGATATCAAGCGTATTCCTATATCATACTTCTTGATGTACATAATTGGATACTACTTTTACAAATATAATTGTTTAACAAAACTACATCCAATTGTCTATTCTTTGTTATTTTTAATTTTTTGCTTGTTTTCTGGATCCTTTGATTATGGGGATACTACTTTAGGTAATGCAAATAGAGTCTGGTTACAATTTCCTCTGTCAATTTGTGCCAGTCTAACTTTGTTAAAGTTTTTTTCTATGTATGAGGAGAACAAGTATAAGATATTTACTGTATTAGGCGTGATAGGAAGATATACGTTAGGTATTTATCTTTGTCATTTTACCCTAATTAATATGCCTTTTATTATATATATAGAAAATAAATGTAGTTTACTTGTTCAATTTTGCGGTTTATTATTTTTATCGTTTGGTATTGCTTTACTATGTATAGGTATTCAGAAAGTAATTGGAACATTTTCACCTCTGCATAAGATTATGTATGGAAAGTAAAATAAGAATTTCATGAGAGTAATTGTTAATATGGCTTGTGGCCTTGCCAACAGAATGTTTCAGTATAGCTATTACCTTTTCTTGAAACATCAGGGCTATCATGTACAGGTAGATTTCTATCATGCGGCAAAACTGGCCCATGAGAAGGTGGCTTGGAATGATATCTTTCCAAAAGCGAAGATTGAGCAGGCATCTTCTTGGGACGTGCTGAGATTAGGAGGAGGAGCAGATTTCTTATCTAAGATTCGTCGGAAATATTTTCCGTTTCTTACTGGTGTGGTCAATATGCCCACGGCCTTTGATGCCAATCTACCTGTTGTCAGTAAAAAAAGCCAATATATAATGGGCGTATTTCAGAATGCCAAGATGGTAGAAATTGTAGAACAGGATGTGAAGCGGTGTTTCATTTTTCAACCTTTTACTGATGAACGGAATCAGAAACTGGAGAAAGAAATGGCAGTCTGTGAGTCTGTGGCTATTCATGTTCGTAAAGGAAAGGATTATGCAGAGCGAGTATGGTATCAAAACACTTGTCCTGTGGAATACTATCATAAGGCAATCCAGTTGATTTCTGAAAAGGTGAATCATCCTAAGTTTTATGTCTTTACTGACAATCCAGAATGGGTAAAAGAGCATTTTAAGGATTTTACCTATACGTTGGTAGAAGGAAATCCTGCCAGTGGTTGGGGTAGTCATTTTGACATGCAGTTGATGAGTATGTGCAAACATAATATTATATCCAACAGTACCTACAGTTGGTGGAGTGCATTTCTGAATGCATATCCTAACAAGATTATTGTTGCTCCCAAGGTATGGTTCAACCCGGACAGTTGTACGGAATTTACCTCAGAAAGAATTTTGTGTAAAGATTGGCTCGCTGTATAAAATCAAAACAGAATGGAATATAAGGTTTCGGTTATTATTCCGGTTTATGGGGTAGAAAAGTTTATTGAGCGTTGTGTTGATACTCTGATGCAACAAACCCTGAAAGAGGTAGAGTATATTTTTGTGAATGATGCGACTCCAGACCATAGTATGGAGGTTCTCCAAGATGTGCTTGCTCGTTATCCAGAGAGAAAAGATTGTGTAGTTGTTGCAACACATGAAATAAATAAGGGATTACCGGCTGCCCGGAATACAGGATTGCAGATGGCTCGAGGAGAGTATATTTTCCATTGTGACAGCGATGATTTCGTAGAACCTGACATGCTGGAAACTTTATATACAGAAGCAGTGAGGAAACAGGCAGATATTGTATGGTGTGATTGGATTCTGTCTTTCGAAAAAAATGAACGTTATATGAAACAGCCTTCTTTTGATACAGCCTATGAAGCGTTAAAAGCTATGTTGGAAGGAGGGATGAAATATAATGTATGGAACAAGCTAGTGCGACGTAAACTTTATGTGGATTATGAAATATTATTTCCTGCTGGATATGGGATGGGGGAAGATATGACCATGATGCTTTTGTTTGCGCATGCTGGAAAGGTAATTTATGTACCAAAGGCTTTTTATCATTATATTAAATTGAATACGAACGCCATGAGCAATATGTATACGGATAGACACAAGGAGGAACTGAAGCATAATGTGGATTGGATATCGGACAAATTAATAGGCACAGGGGGGGAAGACTTGAAAAAAGAAGTATCGTTTCTGAAATTGGAAGCTAAATTTCCCTTTTTGTTGATGGGAAATATGCAGTCATATAAATTATGGAAGGAATGGTATCCCGAAGCCAATAAGTATATTTTACAAAATCATGCTATCTCTATGCGTAATCGCTGGTTGCAATGGTGTGCTTGGAAAAATATGTTTACTCTGGTGTGGATATATAGCCGGTTGTTTAAATTGGCATATAAGGTATTGTATTGAAAATAGTCATTTATGTATAAGCTTATAATAAATATAGTATCAATCATACTTGTTTCTTTTTATTTTTTTCCAATCGAATTTCTGGCTTTTCCGGGGATAAATACGAAAATGGTTTTGGCTCTTTTCGGTTTAGTTGTTTTGGGTAAGAGGTTAGCTTTGAAAGGAAGTGCAGGTATGGATAAAGACTTTTTTATACTGTCATTGTGGGCAATGGCGGTTTCATTGATAAGCCTGATAACAATGACGATTAATAATACACCTGATGCTTCATTTTTGACTTATTTTGTTTCCATGTGGGTATGGATAGGAGGTGCTTATGCCGTAGTGAAGTGGTTGAACATGGTTTATGGATATGTAAATGTCCGTTTAGTGTGCAATTGTTTGATTGCAGTGTGTGTAATGCAATGTTTGGTAGCATGGGCAAAAGTTATATATCCTCCATTGCAAGAAGTAGTAAATCATGTTGTTGGTGGGGAGGCATTTATGGGGAATACTAAAGGGTATCGTTTGTCGGGTATTGGAGCTTCTTTGGATGTGGCTGGTTTACGTTTCTCTGCGGTAACTGTAATGATTGGTTATATATTGTCAAGAACTCAAAGAATGTCGCATATACAGATAGTAGGATATATAGTTTCTTTTCTAATTATTGCTGTAATTGGTAATATGATATCTCGTACTACCACTGTAGGGGTATGTATTGCATTGGCATATTTGATTTATTCAAGTTGCTTTGAAGAAAATAATAGAAAACTGTGGCTTTGGTTGGGAAGTATTTTGTGTGTATTGTTGCCGGTATTGGTGTATTTATATAACACTGACGATAATTTTTATAAGAATATACGCTTTGGCTTCGAAGGATTTTTTAGTTTATGGGAAACTGGTAAATGGGAAACAAATTCGAATGATATTTTATTGAATCACATGCTTGTTTTTCCAGATAATTTGAGGACTTGGCTGATAGGGGATGGATATGCTGCCAATCCGGCCGATAAGACTTTATCCTTTTTTGATCCGTATTATACAGGACCTATTTATCATGGTTATTACAAAGGTACGGATATTGGTTATTTGAGATATATATTCTATTTTGGAATTGTTGGTACAATGACATTTATTTTATTTATGTGGAAAGCTGCTAATACTTGTATAAGCCGCTTTAAGAATTATAAAATGTTGTTTTTTATGATTCTATTGATAAACTATATTGGGTGGTTTAAAGTTTCGACAGACATTTTTCTAGTTTTTGCAATCTTCTTAGTATTGAGCAAGGAAGATGAGAGGGATGCAAAAAATATTCTTATATATGACTAAATTTATTAGAAGTATAGTTCGTTTTGTAAAGAGAGGTAGAAATCGTTTAAGTTCGTATTATAATCTTTTACGTCTTAAACTTTATGGGGTGGAATGTGGGAAACATTGTGTTGTGCATGGAAAATTGTATGTCCATCTGTTCCCGTCGGCTAAGGTAAAGATTGGAGATAATTTATATTTTTCTTCTGGCTGGGGCATCAATGCTTTGTGTGCTAATAAAAGGGGGATGATTTATGCTACACACGATGCTTGCGTTACAATTGGAAATAATGTGGGTATGAGTAGTACCGTTTTATGGTCGCACATTAAAATAACAATTGGAAATCATGTGAAGATTGGAGGAAATTGCATTATTATAGATACAGATGCCCATAATATGAATTATCTTTTACGTCGTAGCCCATCTACGGATGGGGGAATATCTGAGCCTGTGACAATAGAAGATGATGTATTTATCGGAGCGAATTGTATTATCCTTAAAGGAGTGACAATAGGTGCGCGAAGTATAATTGCGGCTGGTTCTGTAGTAACTAAGAGTATACCTGCAGATTGTGTGGCAGGAGGAAATCCTGCTAAGGTTATAAGGCAAATTCAAAATAATCTTTGATAAACTGATAGCATGAAAATTCTCTATTGCACCCACTCCACATATAACCCTGGCGGAATGGAACGTGTACTGCTGAACAAAGTGACGTACCTTTCCCAGCTTCCGGGATGGGAGGTCTCCATCGTTACTACCGACCAGCATCACCGTCCTCCGTTCTATCCCTTTCCGGAGAAAGTGCGCATGACGGATTTGGACATCAACTATTCGGACGACAACGACAAAGGGGCATGGAAAAAGATTTTCGGTTATCTCCGCAAGCGGAAAGAGCATCAGCAGAAACTGACGGCGTTGCTTCAAAAGGAAAGGCCGGACATCGTGGTGTCGCTTTATCCTTCGGAATCGTCCTTCATTCCAGACATCAAGGATGGGAGCAAGAAGGTGCTCGAGCTGCATTTCTGCAAGTTTTTCCGTTTGCAATATGGCCGGAAGGGCTTGTTGGGATGTATTGACAAGTTACGTACTCGTCAGGACGAACGGATTGTCCGGAGGTTTGACAAGTTCGTGGTGCTGACCAACGAAGACAAGGGCTACTGGGGCAACTTGCCGAACATCGAGGTGATTCCCAATGCGGCCATGCAGGTGAGCGAAAGCTGCTCGGACGTGACGGACAAACGGGTCATTGCCGTAGGACGGCTGGATTACCAGAAGGGGTTCGACCGCCTGATTGAGGCTTGGGAATTAATACAACGTACAGGAAAGTTTGCAGACTGGCGGCTGGATATCTTCGGCCAAGGGGAATGGAAGGAGATGCTTCAGCGAATGGTTGACGAAAAGGGGTTGCAGCATTCGGTACAGATTCACCGGCCCACCAGGCAGATAGGGGAGGAATATGTGAAGAGCTCCCTGCTGGTGATGAGTTCCCATTACGAGGGGTTCCCGATGGTGATGATTGAATCCATGGCCTGCGGACTGCCGGTGGTGTCGTTTGATTATAAATGTGGTCCGAAAGATATTATCCAGCACGGAATAAACGGTTTGCTGGTACCCGAGGGGGATATTAAGGCGTTGGCCAATGCCATGATGGAGGTGATGACGGATGAGGCTTACCGCAGAATGTTGTCACGGAATGCACGGAAGGTGGTCGACACATACTCGGAAGAAGCGGTCATGGCACGATGGATCCGCTTGTTTACTTCTATTACAGCACGATGAAAAAATTGCTTCAGATAAATCCTGTGTTGAGGGTCTCTACTTCAACGGGACGTATCATGCAGGAAATTGGGGAACTGGCCATGCGGAACGGTTGGGAAAGCTATATTGCCTACAGCCGCGGACGGGATGGCATCAAGCCGTGCACCTCGAAACTGGTGCCGGTGGTGCATATTCCGGCGGATACCCGTTCAGCATTTCCGGTGATATCCGTTCAGTCC
>OHTZ01001020.1_pt1 | contig 15262 bp, 17 predicted proteins | sample 1579011 | NCBI WGS metagenome assembly OHTZ01 (sample SAMEA3879603, study PRJEB24766) | human gut metagenome | biome: human-associated habitat; feature: feces | place: USA | collected 1985/1987
AAAATAGTATCCATTTTGTTAGACAGATTATCAAACTTATTATAAATAGCATAAAAATTATCTACAATGGGAAAAATTGTTACTTTAGGTGAGATCATGTTGAGATTGTCAACTCCGGGAAATACCCGCTTCGTACAGTCTGATAGCTTTGATGTTGTATATGGTGGCGGCGAAGCGAATGTTGCTGTCAGTTGTGCAAACTATGGTCACGATGCATACTTCGTAACAAAGTTGCCGAAGCATGAAATCGGTCAGTCGGCAGTAAATGCACTGCGTAAGTATGGCGTTAAGACCGACTATATTGCTCGTGGCGGCGATCGTGTAGGTATTTATTATCTGGAAACAGGTGCTTCCATGCGTCCCAGCAAGGTGATTTACGACCGCGCACATTCTGCCATTGCGGAAGCAGATCCCTGCGACTTCGACTTCGATGCCATCATGGAAGGAGCCGACTGGTTCCACTGGTCGGGCATCACTCCGGCCATCTCGGACAAGGCGGCCGAACTGACCCGTCTGGCATGCGAAGCAGCCAAGCGCCACGGAGTAACGGTTTCCTGCGACTTGAACTTCCGCAAGAAGCTATGGACCAAGGAAAAGGCACAGTCTATCATGCGCCCATTGATGCAATATGTAGACGTTTGCATCGGTAACGAAGAAGATGCGGAACTTTGCCTGGGCTTCAAACCGGAGGCCGACGTGGAAGGCGGAAAGACCGATGCGGAAGGCTACAAAGGCATCTTTACGGCCATGGCCAAGGAATTCGGCTTCAAGTATGTGGTGTCGACACTGCGTGAATCTTACTCTGCCACCCACAACGGCTGGAAGGCCATGATTTACAACGGCAAGGAATTCTATGTATCCAAACACTACGACATCGACCCGATTATCGACCGCGTAGGTGGAGGCGACTCTTTCTCCGGCGGTATCATCCACGGCCTGCTCACCAAGTCTACGCAGGGTGAGGCACTGGAATTCGCCGTGGCTGCTTCGGCACTGAAACACACCATCAACGGCGACTTCAACATGGTTTCTGCCGAAGAGGTGGAAGCACTGGCAGGCGGAGATGCCAGCGGACGTGTACAAAGATAATTTTCAAACACAACCAATCAACCTTACAAGAAATGGCTAAATTCGATAAAATTGCGGTGTTGGACAAAATCGGTTCAACGGGTATGGTGCCTGTGTTCTATCACAAGGACGTGGAAATTGCAAAGAAAGTGGTAAAGGCTTGCTACGACGGGGGTGTACGTGCTTTTGAATTCACCAACCGTGGCGACTTCGCCCACGAAGTGTTTGCCGAAGTAGTGAAATTCGCTGCCAAGGAATGTCCGGAAATGGCAATGGGAGTGGGGTCTGTAGTAGATCCTGCCACGGCAGCCCTTTACATCCAGCTGGGTGCCAACTTCGTGGTAGGTCCGCTGTTCAACCCTGAAATCGCCAAGGTGTGCAACCGCCGTCTGGTGCCTTACACTCCTGGATGCGGAAGCGTGTCTGAAGTAGGTTTCGCCCAGGAACTGGGATGCGACCTGTGCAAGATTTTCCCGGGCGATGTGCTGGGCCCGAAACTGGTGAAAGGCCTGCTGGCTCCGATGCCGTGGTCCAAACTGATGGTGACCGGTGGAGTGGAACCGACTCAGGAAAACCTGACAGCCTGGGTCAAAACCGGCGTATTCTGCGTAGGCATGGGTTCCAAGCTCTTCCCGAAAGACAAGGTAGCCGCTGAAGACTGGGCATACGTGACCGACAAGTGCAAGGAAGCCTTGGGCTACATCGCCGACGCCCGCAAATAAGACAAAATTCATTTTGTTTAAAGGTGTATAAGTAGAAAGCCTCGCAATGTCCTTCACACACATTGCGGGGCTTTTTTATGCCCGCAAGCGGAAGAATATTCATGAAAAAATCCAAAAACGACGCCCTCCGCATGGATATGTGGACGGAAAATCCTATCTTTGCATGAAATTTTTCGCGAAATATGAAAATTAAGGAAATTGTGAATGCCCTTGAGATATTCGCGCCTCTGCCTTTACAGGACGGATTCGACAATGCCGGACTGCAAATCGGATTGACAGACGCGGAAGCTACAGGGGCTTTGTTGTGTCTGGACGTTACGGAAGCCGTGGTAGACGAAGCCATCACGCTGGGATATAACCTGATTGTGTCCCACCATCCGCTCATCTTCAAGGGCTACAAGTCGATTACCGGACGCGACTACGTGGAGCGTTGCATCCTGAAAGCCATCAAGAACGACATCGTGATTTTCTCGATGCACACCAACCTGGACAATGCCCCGCAGGGAGTGAACTTCAAGATTGCCGAAATTATCGGACTGAAGAACCTGCGCATCCTGGAGCCGAAAGAGAACCAGCTGCTGAAACTGGTCACCTTCGTCCCCACAGCCCAGGCCGAAGGGGTGCGCCAGGCCTTGTTCGCCGCCGGATGCGGATGCATCGGCAACTACGACTCCTGCAGCTACAACCTGGAAGGAAAGGGCACTTTCCGCGCACAGCCGGGCACGCATCCTTTCTGCGGAGAAATCGGCCAGCTGCATGAGGAACAGGAGGTGCGGGTGGAGACGGTGCTTCCGGCCTACCTGAAAGGGAAGGTGCAGAAGGCCCTCATCGAGGCTCATCCTTACGAGGAACCGGCCTACGACTTCTATCCCTTGCAGAACGAATGGGCACAAGCCGGTTCGGGACTCGTGGGCGAACTGGAAGAACCGGAAACGGAGACCGATTTCCTGCGCCGCGTGAAGAAACTGTTCGAAGTGGGCTGCGTGAAACACTCGCGCATGACGGGACGCCTCATCCAGAAGGTAGCCCTCTGCGGAGGAGCCGGAGCCTTTCTGCTGCCCAACGCAGTAGGTGCGCACGCCGATGTCTTCCTGACGGGTGAGGTGAAATATCACGACTATTTCAGCTACGAGAACGACATACTGATAGCGGAAATAGGGCACTACGAAAGCGAACAATATACCAAAGACTTATTATATTCAATCATACGGGAGAAGTTTCCGACACTCGATGTACAGCTGACGCGTGTCAATACCAATCCCATAAAATACTTGTAGAAAACTATGGCTAAAGAAGCAAAAAAAGATCCGAATGAATTGAGTGTAGAAGAAAAGCTGAAAGCACTCTATCAGTTGCAAACCATGTTGTCGGAGATTGATAAAATCAAGACACTGAGAGGGGAGCTTCCGCTGGAAGTGCAGGACCTGGAAGACGAAGTGACCGGTCTGAGCACACGTATCGAAAAGATCAAAGGTGAGATTGAAGAGTTGAAGTCGAATGTGGCCAGCAAGAAAATCGAAATCGAAACGGCCAAGACTTCCATCGACAAGTATAAGAGCCAGCAGGACAATGTGCGCAACAACCGCGAATACGACGTGCTGACCAAGGAAATCGAATTCCAGAGCCTCGAAGTGGAACTCTGCGAAAAACGTATCAAGGAATACACCGCCGGCATCAAGGCCAAGGAAGAGGAAATCGTGAAGAGTGAACAGCTGCTCGAGGAAAGAAAGAAAGACCTGGAAGTGAAGAAGAACGAGCTGGACGAAATCGTGGCCGAAACCAAACAGGAAGAAGAAAAGCTGAGAGAAAAAGCAAAGAACCTGGAAGCTACCATCGAACCGCGTCTGCTTCAGGCTTTCAAGCGTATCCGTAAGAACTCACGCAACGGTTTGGGTATCACTTACGTGCAGCGTGACGCCTGCGGAGGTTGCTTCAACAAGATTCCGCCTCAGAAACAGCTCGACATCCGCATGCGCAAGAAAATCATCGTTTGCGAATACTGCGGACGTATCATGATCGACCCGGAACTGGCGGGTGTGGAACCGGAAAAGCATCTGGAAACAAAAATGAAATAAGTGCCGGAAAACCGGTGACTGGAAAGAAGGGATTCCTATCCGTGGGAATTCCTTCTTTTTTTATTCCTACAAATCGACATAGCGGGGGATGTCGGGAAGAAAATAATACGTGTTGCGCGCATAGTCGATACGGCAGCAGTAGTGACGGAGCCCGTTGCTCACCACCAGATAGTCCACCTTCAACACCATGTTGTAGCGCGTAATCTGGTCGAAGACCGCCTGCGTAATCTCCACCGTAGGAGCCTTGTACTCCACAATCATCTGCGGGGTCAGGTCGCGGCGGTAGAGCACCGTGTCGCAGCGTTTCTTCGTCCCGTTCAAGCTAATCTGTATCTCATTGGCCAGCAGCCCTTGCGGATAACCCTTTACTTCCAGCAGGAAATGCGTGAAATGCTGGCGCACCCATTCTTCCGGAGTCAGCGCCACATAGCGGCGGCGGATTACGTCGAATATCACGTGTTTTCCGTCGCGCTGCGCAATCTTGGCGTCAAAGGCGGGTAAGTTCAATGCATCCATAAGCGTCCTTCTATTACGGGGCAAAGATACGCTATTTTCCTAAAACCACATAAAAGCTGAATTATTTTCCAAAATCTGCGGGTCTCCGGTGCGAGAAAATCCCGAATTCTTTTTCCTGTTTGCATTATTATTGTACATTTGCGTAAATGGAACGTGATTCCACGTTTCTGAGAAAACCTTATTGGCAACACAAATTCTGAAATCCAATGAAAACGAAAGAAGAAATAGTAGCAAACTGGCTCCCGCGCTACACCAAGCGGAAGCTGGAAGACTTTGGTGAATACATCCTGTTGACGAACTTCAACAAATACGTCGAAATCTTTGCCGAACGGTTCAACGTGCCCATCCTGGGACGCGATGCCAACATGATTTCGGCCCATGCGGAGGGAATCACCATCATCAACTTCGGGATGGGAAGCCCCAATGCCGCCATCATCATGGATCTGCTGAGTGCCGTGCACCCCAAGGCGTGCCTCTTTCTGGGCAAGTGCGGGGGTATCGACAAGAAGAACCAGATAGGCGACCTGATTCTCCCCATTGCCGCCATCCGCGGCGAAGGAACGTCGAACGACTATTATCCGCCAGAGGTACCGGCACTTCCGGCCTTCATGCTCCAGCGTGCCGTTTCGTCGGCCATCCGTGACCACTCACGCGACTACTGGACGGGAACAATCTACACCACCAACCGCCGCATTTGGGAGCACGACGAGGAGTTCAAGAAGTACCTGCTGAAAACCCGTGCCATGGCGGTGGATATGGAGACGGCCACCTTGTTCACTACCGGATTTGCCAACCACATCCCGACGGGTGCCCTACTGCTCGTGTCCGACCAGCCCATGATTCCGGAAGGCGTGAAGACCGAACAGAGCGACTCGATGGTAACCAAGAACTTCGTCCATGAGCACGTAGAAATCGGCATCGATGCCCTGCGCATGATCATCGACGAAAAGAAAACCGTAAAACACCTGAAATTCGACTGGTAAACGAGGCGGAAAACAATGGCAAAGGAAGTCACATACGAAGAGATTGTACGCAACCTGAAGAACCGGGTCTACGCGCCTGTCTATTTTCTGATGGGCGAAGAGGATTACTACATCGACCGGATTGCCGACTACATCATCGACACCGTGCTGAACGAGACGGAAAAGGAATTCAACCTGACCGTGGCCTACGGGGCGGATACCGACGTGGCCAACGTCATCAATGCGGCCAAGCGCTACCCGATGATGTCGGAATACCAGGTGGTGGTGGTCAAGGAGGCACAGAGCCTGAAACGCCTCGACGAGCTGGCCTTCTACCTGCAGAAGCCCCAGAAATCGACCATCCTGGTGATATGCTACAAGCACGGCAGTATCGACCGCCGGAAGAAACTGGCCGCCGAAATCGAAAAGAACGGCGTGCTCTTCGAATCGCGCAAGCTCAAGGACAGTCAGCTGCCCGGTTTCATCTCGTCATACCTGAAGCGCCGGAAGGTGGAAATCGAGCCCAAGGCTTCGGAGATGATGGCCGAGTTCGTGGGGGCCGACCTGAACCGCATGGCGGGCGAACTGGAGAAACTCATCCTGACGCTTCCGGCAGGCATGCGCAGAATCACACCGGAACAGATAGAGCGCAACATCGGCATCAGCAAGGACTATAATAACTTCGAGCTGAGGAATGCGCTGGTGGAAAAGAACGTACTGAAGGCCAACAAAATCATCAAGTATTTCGAGGAAAATCCCAAGAACAATCCGTTGCAGATGACGCTGGCCATCCTGTTCAATTTCTTTTCCAACCTGATGCTGGCTTATTACGCTCCCGAAAAATCCGACCAGGGAGTTGCCGCCCAGCTGGGCCTGAAAAGTCCGTGGCAGGCGAAGGATTACATGCTGGCCATGCGCCGTTATTCGGGCGTGAAGGTGATGCAGATTATCCATGCCATCCGCGAATGTGACGCCCGGTCGAAAGGCATCGGCAATCCGTCCACGCCCGACGGGGAACTGCTGCGCGACCTGATTTACTTTATCCTGCACTAAATTTTCTCTCCGAAGCGGAGAAGTCACGATAAGCCCTCAAAAAAGCGGCATACATTCGGAAAATCGCCGGATGTATGCCGTTTTTTTCGTTTTCGCGAGAATTGAAAATTCCGGGGCGAAATACAAATGGACGTCAAATTTTAAATTCTCACGAGGTTTCCCTACAAACGGTCAATTACAAGTAGAATTGGAAGAAGAAAATACAAAAGTAAACCTGCTTTCGTGTAGATTTGTATTGTTTACATTTGTATTTACTACTTTTCTACATAACAAATGTAAATATTCAGAATCGAGTAGGGGAGTGATTACACTGATACAAAACTATTTACAAGAATAAACCGTTACATATCTAAATGTAAACGAATAAATATAACCTTCACTTTAACAAGGCATAATAAACTGATTACCAACTATTATAGGACTGATTTCCATAAATCCATTCAAGAAAAAGAGGGAATAAGACGAATAAACTTCAATTTCACCCCAATATACACATGTATAAAACCATAAATAGCATAAAACCAGCAATATAACAATATAATATAAAGTAAATTACAATTGTATTTACAGTTGTACAGAAGCAATACTATACAAATGGAATACATTATTTTACATCTGTAATAATGTAAATTTAGATTTATAAATTTGCATTTCTAAATTTAAAGAATTACTTTTGTAATCAACAAACAAAGCCATTTCCATTTGTATATGAAGGACCGGATTCTAAAAATCATGCAAAAAGAGGGATTGACGAACGCCGAATTCGCCGAGAAGATAGGGATTTCCACCTCGTCACTGTCGCACATCTTCAGCGGGCGAAACAAACCGAGCCTGGAAGTCGTGATGCGCATCCACAAAGCCTGTCCGTATGTCAACATCAACTGGCTGCTCTACGGAGAAGGTGAAATGGAAGAAAGCGCTCCCGCCGTGACAGGCATGGACCTGTTCACCCAACCGCTTGAGAATCCGAAAAACACGTCCGACGAACCGGATTCTCCCGATTTTTGCAAGGAGAACGAGGTTCCCAAGGTAGTTTACCCTCCAAAAGAGATTATCAGAGAGGAAGTTAAGTACATCGAGAAGCCCCATCCGAAGATTACCGAAATACGCATTTTCTTCGACAACGGCACCTACGAGGTCTTCAAACCCGAAAAATAACGCCCCGCACGGGAAAAAGCATCCCCCCGGGAGCTAGGCATATAAAAGGTAAATTCGTATCTTTGCGTGACAGAAACGAATTTACCTTTTTTATATGAAGAAATACATCTTAGATTTGACAGTCACCGAGAACCTTCGCCTGCATGCGAACTACGTTCTCATCAAGCTGACGCAAGAGGCTCCCTTGCCCGAAATGCTTCCGGGACAGTTCGCCGAAATCCGGGTGGACGGCTCGCCGACCACTTTCCTGCGTCGCCCCATTTCCATCAACTATGTAGATAGAGAGAAAAACGAAGTGTGGTTCCTCGTCCAGCTCGTGGGCGACGGTACCCGTAAACTGGCCACCGTAGAGAAAGGCGACACGGTGAATGTGGTGCTCCCGCTGGGCAACGGATTCACGATACCGGATTCTCCCGACACCAAGGTACTGCTCGTGGGCGGCGGCGTAGGTACGGCTCCCATGCTCTACCTGGGTGAAGCCCTCCTGAAACGAGGATGCAAGCCGACCTTCCTGCTGGGTGCCCGCTCGCAGAACGACCTGCTCCAGCTGGAAGAGTTCAAAGCCCTCGGCGATGTGTACACCACCACCGAAGACGGCAGCATGGGCGAAAAAGGATACGTCACCATGCACAGCGTACTGAAAGAAAAACGATTCGACCTGATCTGCACCTGCGGCCCGAAACCTATGATGGTGGCAGTGGCCAAGTATGCCAAGGCAGAAGGCATCGAATGTGAAGTGTCACTGGAAAACACCATGGCCTGCGGCGTCGGAGCCTGCCTCTGCTGCGTGGAAAAGACCGACGAGGGACATGTGTGCGTATGTAAAGAAGGTCCGGTATTTAATATAAAGAAACTATTATGGCAGATTTAAGCGTAAACATCGGTAAATTGAACATGTCGAACCCGGTCATGACTGCATCGGGTACATTCGGATATGGACTGGAGTTCCAGGATTTCGTCGACCTGGAGAAAATCGGAGGCATCATCGTGAAGGGTACCACGCTCCACCATCGGGAAGGAAACCCTTATCCGCGTATGGCCGAAACACCCATGGGTATGCTCAATGCCGTGGGACTGCAGAACAAGGGCGTGCATTATTTCGTAGACCACATCTATCCGCAGATTAAAGACATCCGTACGAACATGATTGTGAACGTGTCCGGCTCACAGGTAGAAGACTATGCCGAAACGGCTTCCATCATCAACGAACTGGAAAACATCCCGGCCATCGAGCTGAACATCTCCTGCCCGAACGTGAAGCAGGGAGGTATGGCTTTCGGTGTGACGGCCCACGGAGCAGCCGAAGTGGTGAGCGCCGTGCGCAAGGTCTACAAGAAGACTTTGATTGTGAAGCTGTCGCCCAACGTGACCGACATCACCGAGATTGCCCGCGCGGCAGAAGGTGCCGGAGCCGACAGCGTGTCGCTCATCAACACCCTGCTGGGTATGGCCATCGACGCGGAGAAGCGCCGTCCGGTGCTGTCTACCGTAACCGGCGGTATGAGCGGTGCGGCCGTGAAACCCATCGCCCTGCGCATGGTATGGCAGGTGGCCAAGGCCGTGAAGATTCCGGTAGTAGGCCTGGGCGGTATCATGAACTGGAAGGATGCCGTGGAATTCCTGCTGGCCGGTGCCACTGCCATCCAGATCGGTACGGCCAACTTCATCGACCCGGCCATCACCGTGAAAGTGGCCGAAGGCATCAACGACTATCTGGACCGTCACGGATACAGTTCCGTACGCGACATCATCGGAGCACTGGAAGTCTGAAAACCGACTTTTCAGGGCCCGAAAAACAGGCATAGAAAAATGTCCTTGCGTTCGTTACAAAACGCAAGGACGTTTTCTTTTAAACGCAAGTGCGTTTTACCTAAAACGTAAAGGCGTTTTAAATGAAACGCACTTGCGTTTTGAAATGCCCTGAAATGATTGGATTACACACTATTCTCGTCAGAATATGACGAGAATAATTGATTCCGGAAATGAAATCACCCGCTGTCATTCCACTTCCGAAAAAGTCCGCCAAAAGACGAGTCTCATTTATTTCTCTTCCAGCAAATCCGGACGCAAACGCTTCGTCCGTTCGAGCGACTGCTGGAACTCCCATTCACGAATCTTCGCTTCATGCCCCGACAGCAGGATGTCGGGCACCTTCCAGCCCTTGTAGTCTGCCGGACGGGTGTACACCGGAGGAGCCAGCAGGTTGTCCTGGAACGAATCGGACAAGGCCGACTGCTCATCGGAAATCACTCCCGGAATGATGCGGACAATGGAGTCGGCAATCACCGCCGCCGCCAGCTCACCGCCCGTCAGCACATAGTCGCCGATACTGATTTCCTTCGTGATGAAATGCTCGCGGATACGGTAGTCGATGCCCTTGAAATGCCCGCACAGGATAATCAGGTTCTGCGACAACGACAGCGTGTTCGCCATCTTCTGGTTGAACTGCTCCCCGTCGGGCGTCGTGAAAATCACCTCATCGTAGTCCCGTTCCGCCTTCAGCGCGGAGATACAACGGTCAATCGGCTCAATCTTCATCACCATGCCTGCACATCCCCCGAACGGATAGTCGTCCACCTTGCGGTAACGGTCGTACGCGTAGTCGCGCAAATTGTGGATGTGAATCTCGGCAATTCCTTTCTTCTGTGCCCGGCTCATGATGGAGTAATTGAAGAACCCTTCAATCATTTCAGGCAATACGGTTATAATGTCTATTCTCATTTGTCTGCGATTGTTTTTTTGCAAAAGTACGAATATTTTTGCTACTTTTGCATGAAAACATTCCTCTTTAATGTCATGACAGAAATAGAAAGAATCGACCAACTGCGTGAAGAATTGCACACGCACAACCATAACTACTACATTCTCAATGCCCCCACCATCAGCGACCAGGAGTTCGACCGCCTGATGCGCGAACTGCAGGACCTGGAGGCGAAACATCCCGAACACTACGACCCGAACTCGCCGAGCGTGCGCGTGGGCAGCGACCTGAACAAGGAGTTCCGCCAGGTGGAACACAAGTATCCCATGCTCTCGCTGGGCAACACGTATTCCGAGGCGGAGGTCCGGGAGTTCTACGAACGGGTGCGGAAGGCACTGAACGAGGATTTCGAAATCTGCTGTGAACTGAAGTTCGACGGGACATCCATCTCGCTGACCTACGAAGACGGACAGCTGGTACAGGCGGTGACCCGCGGCGACGGCGTGCGGGGCGACGACGTGACGGACAACGTGAAAACCATCCGTTCCATCCCGTTGCGCCTGTCGGGCGAAGGCTATCCCCGCCAGTTTGAAATCCGTGGCGAGATTCTGATGCCGTGGACGGTGTTCGAGGAATTGAACCGCGAACGGGAGGAACGCGAGGAACCGCTGTTTGCCAACCCGCGCAATGCGGCATCGGGCACGCTCAAGTCGCAGAACTCGGCGGTGGTGGCTTCGCGCAAGCTCGACGCATACCTATATTATTTATTAGGGGAAGAGCTGCCGCACGACGGGCACTATGAGAACTTGCAGGAGGCCGCACGCTGGGGCTTCAAGATTTCCTCGCACATGCGCAAGGTGCGCACACTGCAGGAGGTGTTCGACTTCATCAACTACTGGGACCTGGAGCGCAAGAACCTGCCGGTGGCTACCGACGGCATCGTGCTGAAGGTAAACTCCCTGCGCCAGCAGCGCAACCTGGGCTATACAGCCAAGTCGCCGCGCTGGGCCATCGCCTACAAGTTCCAGGCGGAGCAGGCATGCACCAAGCTGCTGAAGGTGACGTATCAGGTGGGACGTACGGGGGCCGTCACTCCCGTGGCCAACCTGGAGCCGGTACAGCTTTCGGGAACGGTGGTGAAGCGGGCCTCGCTCCACAATGCCGACATCATCGAGGCGCTCGACCTGCACCTGGGCGACATGGTGTACGTGGAAAAGGGAGGCGAAATCATCCCGAAGATTACGGGGGTGGACAAGGACGCACGTCCGGCAGGCAGCGAGAAGGTGACTTTCATCACGCACTGTCCGGAGTGCGGCAGCAAGCTGGTGCGCTACGAAGACGAGGCGGCCCACTACTGCACGAACGAGGACGGCTGTCCCACGCAAATCAAGGGACGCATCGAGCATTTCATCAGCCGCCGCGCGATGAACATCGAGGGACTGGGTCCGGAGACGGTCGACCAGTTCTATCAGGAGGGACTGATTCACGACGTGGCCGACCTCTATACGTTGCAGGCAGCCGACATCTGCCGTCTGAACCGTATGGGCGAGAAATCGGCCGAGAACATCATCCAGGGAGTGGAGAAGTCGAAGACCGTGCCCTACGAACGGGTACTCTTTGCCTTGGGCATCCGCTTTGTGGGCGAGACCGTGGCCAAGAAGGTGGCGCGGGCGTTCCCATCCATCGACCAGCTGAAGGCGGCCACACTGGACGACCTGATTCACGTGGACGAAATCGGCGAGAAGATTGCGCAGAGCATCCTGCGTTATTTCCATAGCGAGAAGAACCTGGAGCTCATCGAACGCCTGCGCGAAGCCGGACTGCAGATGGCGGTGAGCGAAGAAGAGACGGCCGGACAGACCGACAGGCTGCAAGGCCAGTCCATCGTCATCAGCGGAGTGTTTGCCCGCCATTCACGCGACGAGTACAAGGCGCTCATCGAAAAGCACGGTGGAAAGAACGTGGGTAGCATCTCCAAGAAGACGAGCTTCATTCTGGCCGGGGAAAACATGGGTCCCAGCAAGCTGGAAAAGGCCCAGAAACTTGGCATCCGCATCGTCAACGAGGACGAGTTTCTCGGGATGATTGGCGAGTGAGGGACTTCCATTCCTTTACAATTTATTTATAAAAGGCAAAAAAACGATTAAATATATAGGTTAAGTTGAAAATATTCGTACTTTTGTACACTCGTTAAAGCGTTTATATTTCATTTATGATAGCAAGAAGACTGAAAGGAATGGGGGTGGCGCTGATTACTCCCTTCAAGAGTGACGGTAGCGTGGATTATGATGCACTGTTGAGACTCGTTGAATATCAGGTACAAAACGGGGTGGATTTCCTTTGTGTGCTGGGAACCACCGCAGAGACACCGACACTGACAGAAGAAGAAAAAAGGCAAATCAAGAAGGTGGTGATAGAACGCGTCAACGGCCGTGTGCCCATCCTGCTGGGTATCAGCAGCAACTGTACGCAGACTGTGCTCAACACCCTGAAAAACGAAGACTTCACGGGAGTGGACGCCGTATTGGTGGCTGTTCCTTACTACAATAAACCTTCGCAGGAAGGCATTTACCAGCATTACAAGGCCATTGCCGAAGCGACCAAACTTCCAGTAGTGCTCTATAATGTGCCTGGACGTACGGGCGTGAACATGACGGCCGAAACGACTCTGCGGCTGGCGCGCGACTTCAAGAACATCGTGGCCATCAAGGAAGCTTCGGGCAACATCTCGCAGATGGACGACATCATCAAGAACAAGCCAGAGAATTTCGACGTGATTTCGGGCGACGACGGCATCACCTTCCCGCTGATTACGCTGGGTGCCGTGGGAGTCATTTCGGTCATCGGAAACGCTTTCCCGCGAGAGTTCAGCCGCATGACCCGTCTGGCACTGGCAGGCGACTACAGCAGTGCGCTGACCATCCACCACAAGTTTACGGAGCTGTTCAAGCTGCTCTTTGTCGACGGTAACCCGGCCGGTGTGAAGGCCATGCTCAGTATGATGGGCATGATTGAGAACCGCCTGCGTCTGCCGCTGGTACCCACGCGCATCACCACCTACGAGCAGATGCGCCGCATTCTGGACGAACTGAAAGTAAGATGCTAAGGAGAATACTCCTTGCATCTTCTCATGCCTACAGGCAATAAAAAAGAGATTTCAAAAACCGAGGAGGAATTTGAAATCTCTTTGCTTTTTGTTGTATCCATGTCATCTTCTGTAAGGGGCGGGCATCAGCCTTTGGCTGTGTGCAGCAGCGATGCCAGTTCAGAGGGGCTCACGTTCTTTGCGACAATCACCCCGCGGTCATCTACAAGGCAGTTGATGAAACCGTGCTTCAGGTCGTACGACTTGAAAATCTCTGAATTCTCACCCTCCATTTCCTGATAGACGTTATCGCCGATACCGTCTTGTGCGACTGCCGTCCGGAAAACCGACGGATAGCGGTCGAACGAAATGGAAATCATCTCAACACGGGCATCATCCGAAACCACATGGTGCAATCTGGCATTGCGGGTACGCGACGTGGCATCGTAACTGGCCCAGAAGCTCAGCAGAATGTAATTGCCTTTGGGGGCTTGCAGGCTGAGCGGCTGCTTTTCGTTTCCGAGCACTAACTCCGGAGCCTGCGCCCCGACGGGAAGTTTCTCGGTGGGAGTATTTCTCTTGTCGAATGACAGAGAAATCAAGGAACTGAATACTAATACAACAAAAAACCACTTTACATTTTTGAGCATGTAATTTGATTTTAGTTAATACTATCCGGTACTGTGTCCTTACAGTGATTTCCTGCCCGGAACATTACTTCTGCGGCGGAACGGAGGTCCCTTCCGCCACGTGAATCTGGGAAATCCGGTGCAAATATACGGTTTATTTCCCGAAAAGATTCAAAGAAGTCTGTTATTTTATGTTTTTAAGCATAATTTTTAAGTTTCATCTGTAGCATTTCTCCATTTTCGGCTACATATACGTATTTGTCTACATCCCTGTCTTCCACTTCTATACGGTAATAATTGCCGTCGGCAGTCTCAAAATAATCCACGTCGTCCACCCGCATGCCGCTGCCGGTGAGTTCGGCCAGCGCCTGACACACTTCCTCGGGAAGGGTATCCATTTCGTAGCGGCCGATTTCATAGGTGGTGTGCACCCAAGAGAGAACTCCGCCGGCATCCTGCTGATAGAATACCTCTTTCTGGCGGCCTCCATCGCGGATTTCCACTTCAATGCCTTTCCGGTCTTCCTCGATATCCAGAATCACAGCCTGCGGATATCGCTCCATCACCAGGTCTTTCACTTCTGCTGTCTGTCCGGGAGCCACGGGCAGGCGGTCGCCCCATTCCGTATTCTCACGGAGCAGCGTACCGTCTTCCAGATAGGTAAGCTCATACTCCCGTTCGCCCGATTCCACTTCAATCACGTAAATCACGTCCATACCGCTCTTTTCAATCATGTCCACATCGTCCACCCGCCAGGAGGCGTATGCGCTGGCCGCAAAAGCCTCCAATACGGCTTGCGGAAGCTGCCTGAACGGCAGGTCATATTCCGTCATCACCCATACGCCGTCGGGAGTGAACCAGGCCTTGTTCTCATAACCGTTGCCCATGAATTCGGCTTCATAGAATTCGCCGTTCCGCTCCCAGTCCACACGGGAGGCATTGGGGTATCTGCTGTCGAATGCCGCCTGCAAATCGGCTGATACCTGTACATGATCGTCGTCTTTATCACAGCTTGTCAGGCCGACCACACCCAGTGTCATCATGGCCCAGAATACAAATTTCTTCATAACCTATGTCCTTTTTTCATTTATCTGTGGCAAAGATTGCACCTGATTCTGAAAAGAATTTGAAATTTTCCCCGCAGATGAAAAAATATGCCTATATTTGAGGTACACAACTTGGAATATTCACTACATGAAAAAAATATACAGCATCCTGACCTTTCTTTTCTGTCTGTTATGCGCTGCGGCATCCGCCCAAAAGGTGGGACTGGTGCTCAGCGGGGGTGGGGCG
>OHTZ01001031.1_pt1 | contig 15096 bp, 10 predicted proteins | sample 1579011 | NCBI WGS metagenome assembly OHTZ01 (sample SAMEA3879603, study PRJEB24766) | human gut metagenome | biome: human-associated habitat; feature: feces | place: USA | collected 1985/1987
TTACCCGCCAGTACGCGGTTGGCACTGCCTGCCAACGTGCAGGCAATGACCCGCGCTTCGTTGAACAGGCTTTCATTGATGGCGATTTCCAGTTCGGTAGCTCGGTCGCGCAGGCGGGCTACCTTTTGGTGAAAGGCTTCACGCCCCGACGACGGGCGGTGGGCGTACAGGTCGCGGATGGCTTTGCGGATGGCCCAAAGCGAAGGGTAAGAAGGGTGTGCTTCGAAACGCCGTTCGTAGGTGAACGACAACATCTTGTCATTCACGCGCGAAGGGTTGCCCACGCGCAGCACAGCCACACCCCGGTCGGTCAGTTTCTCCGAAATCCAGTCTACGGCCATGTTGCTTTGGGCGCATACCAATACTTGGCTTTCGCGGTGGAGCGTCTCGTAGATGGCTTCCACAAGGGTGGTGGTCTTGCCCGTTCCCGGAGGGCCGTGCACGATCATCACGTCTTTGGCGCGTAACACTTCGTTGACGGCAGTTTCTTGCGTGGGGTTCAGCCAAGGGAAACGTATCGGCTGGAAGGAGAAATGTCCGGCCTGCGCTGTGCCGTGAAAAATGTCGCGCAGTTCGGCCAAGCGGCCGTGCCGTGCGGCGCTCACCCGGTCCAGGGCTTCGAACATCAGGCGGTAGGTAGTCTCGTCCAAGTAAAGTTGCACGCCGATGCGGCCGTCTTCTTTCAGATGCGAAAGGGCTTCCATGTCCGGTAGGACTACCGCCATCATGTTGCCGTCTACGAAACTTACGGTGCCGGTGAAGTGAAAATAATGCAGTTGGCCGCCGTGCCCGTTTCGTCGTAAGTCTCCGGAAGCGTCTTGAGTGAAGAAGCATACTTGTTTTCCCGGTTCGAACCCGTGGTCTGTGTCCGTGTATTCCGTGCGTTCCACCTCTATGACTAATTGGTTGAGCGAGTTGTAGTAACTTCGTCCTAAGCAGAGCGGATACCAACATAGTCCTTGTTTGATTTTACGGGTTACGCCGGCCGTTTCCGTTTGGGCGCGGAACTGCGCCTTTTCGTATTCGTATTCCAGCTCGAGCAGGTGGCGTTGCTGTTGGAGCCATAAGATGGATGATGTGGGCATGGCGGTTCAGGATTCGGGATCAGTATGGGATGGATGTTCTGTTTTCAGGTCGGCACGGCTTTTGCTTTGGGTGACCAACCATACACCTCCGAAAACCAAAAGGACGGCTGCCCCCTGACTCCATCCGAATACTCCTAGCCCTGTGGCTACGCTGACGATACAGGCCACGATGGGTTGCACGTAGTTGTACATGCTCACGATGGTGGGGCGCAGCAGTTTCTGTCCTGTCATCATCATGATATAAGCCAGATAAGTAGCCACGAAGACCACAAAGGCTGTTTCAAACCAAGTGGTTGCCGGGATTTCAGCCCATGGCAGTATGGCCAGGTCCTTATAAGTGAAAGGCAGGATGACGATGGTGGCGTAAGTGAACATCCATTTCATACAAGTCACCACTGTATATTTTTGTATCAGTTTCTTGAATATGGTCAGGTAGACGGCAAAGCTGCATTGGGCGGTAAGACACAGCAGGTCGCCCGTCAGGTTGCCGTTGCCATTCTGGGCTGCGTGCCCGTTGCCTAAAATGAGCAGCAGGGCGCCGATGGCTCCGCAAAAAATCCCCAAGACCTTTTTGTTGGTCACCGGTTCTTTCAGGAACAGGGCGGCCAGAATCATGGTCACGATGGGAAGGGTGGTGGTGACGATGCTGGCGTTGACCGGGGATGTCAGGGATAGCCCTATCGTAAAGCAACATTGGTTGAACACGATGGCCAGCATACCGGCAAAGAAAAACATCAGTAAGTCCCGGGGAGCGACATCTTCTTTATGTCGGCCGAGAAGGGAAGTGAGCCAAAAGCATAAAGCTGCGCCGACCGCCCGGAAACTTACCAATGCCAATCCGCTGATGCCATGTGCCATGGCATCTTTGCCTAAGGGTGACATCAGTCCCCACGCCGCACAGGCCGCAAACATACAAAGGTGGCCTGTCAGGTTTTTATCTTTATACATCTTTCTTGAAATTACATGTATCGGAAAAACAACTGCAAAGTTAGTGCTTTCATCACAAATTTTAGCATCTTTCCGTTGCTTCTTTCTATGGGAACACTTATCTTTGCTAAGGCGAAGATAGGATTCGGCATGACCATTCGCTATCTTCGGGTAAGAAGGATTCTGAAAAACGCAGACTATGGATAAGATAGGTGAGTACATACGGCGTATCGAGATCGACTCGCTTTGGAGCGGGCAGAAGCATATCGTGTGGGAATTGAACCGTAAGGTGAATATCCTGAGCGGTGTGAACGGGGTCGGCAAGAGTACGATTCTGAACAAAGTGATATTAAGGCTTTTGCAGGTGGTCAAAGACGGATGTCCGGCCAAGCCCGATGTGAAACTGACATACGAACCGGCAGACGCCGTGACGGTAAGGTTCGATGTGGTGCGGAGCTTCGACCGTCCTTTGGTTCACAGCAATTTGCTGGAAAAATTAGCGGATGACAGGGTGGCTACCGAGCTGGACTGGCAGCTTTATCTCTTGCAGCGGCGTTTCCTGGACTATCAGGTCAATGTGGGCAACCGTATGATTGCATTGCTGACGAGCGGCGACCCCGAGGCACGGGAAAAGGCGAAAATGGCGGCTCAGGCTCGGGTGCAGTTTCAAGATATGGTGGACGAGCTGTTCAGCGAGACCGGAAAGAAAATCGTCCGCAGCAGCAATGAGATACAACTGGAGCAGTTCGGTGAGATACTTTCGCCTTACAAACTCTCTTCCGGCGAGAAGCAGATGCTCGTGATTTTGTTGACCGTATTGGTGGAAGACCGTCAGCCCTACGTGCTATTCATGGACGAACCGGAAATCAGCCTGCATGTGGAGTGGCAACAGAAGTTGATTACGCTGATACGTCAGTTGAATCCGAATGTCCAAATCATCCTGACGACGCATTCACCGGCCATGATCATGAACGGATGGATGGATGCCGTGACGGAAGTGACCGACATTACACAATAATTTTCTGAGGAAGGGAGGGGAGCGTTATGGCCAAGAGATTGTCTGAGAACCTGACTTCTTTGTATCTGGGAGCGGCGCAGAGGTTGAAACCCAAAACGGCACGGCAGAAAATCGTGGTGTATGTGGAAAGTTACGATGATGTGTTCTTCTGGCGGACCGTATTGGATGATTTCGAGGATGACAGCCGTTATTTTGAAATCATGCTGCCTTCCCGCAGTACGTTGGGCAAAGGGAAAAAACTGGTGTTGACGAACAAGCTCGGCCCTCAACTGGGAAATTATATGATAGCCTGCGTCGATGCGGACTACGATTATTTGTTGCAGGGGGCCACGCCGACCTCACGGCTGATTAACAAAAATCCTTTCGTGTTCCATACTTACGCATACGCCATCGAGAACTACCAGTGTTATGCGGCGACGTTGCACCGTGTCTGTGTGATGGCCACGCTCAACGACCGTCAGATTGTAGATTTTGAGAGTTTCATGCAAGAGTATTCCCAAATCATCTGGCCGTTATTCGTATGGTCGGTTTGGGTATACCGGCGGAACCATTACCGGGAGTTTACTTTGACGGAGTTTGGCAATCATGTGAGTTTCAGTGATATTAATGTGTACCATCCCGAACAGACATTGGAACTTGTGCGGCGGAGGGTCAACCGGAAGATAGCTTGGCTGCAGCGCCATTTCCCACAAGCGAAAAAAGATTACGAGATGTTGAAGACGGAGCTATTGGATTTGGGGGTCACTCCGGAGACGACTTATTTGTATATTCAGGGACATACGTTGTTCGACAACGTGATTTCCCCTTTGCTGGATCCTGTTTGTATTTTGCTGCGTAAAGAACGTGAGCGTGAAATCCGTAATTTGGCCGAGCACGACACACAGCGGCAAAACGAATTGTCGTGTTATCAACATAGCCAGAATTCCGTGGAAGACATGCTTCGGAAGAATGTAGGCTTTAAGGATGCACCGCCTTATAAATTGCTTGAACGGGACATCCGGCGTTTGTTAGACCGCATGGATGCCGGGACTACGCAAAATATTTATCCAGCTTCTTAATGAACATGTTTTGGCAGAATACGACCACACTGTCGCCTTCCTGAATTTGGGTCATACCGTTTACGTGCATACCTTCGCCGCGACGTACCAGTCCGCCGATAGTAACTCCGGTGGGAAGGCCGAGGTCTTTCACGGGTTTCTTGGTGACCCTGGCTCCGGCTTTTACTTCAAACTCAGCCACATCGGCGTCGGCCACGGTCAGGCATTTCACGTTGGTAACGTCCGAATCCAACATCATCTGGTAAATATGACTGGCGGCAATCGTCTTTTTGTTGATGATGGTGCCGATATCCAATCTTTCGGCCATGGAGATATAGTCCAGATTGTCTATTAACGCCACGGTTTTCCGCACTCCCAGCCGTTTGGCCGTAAGGCAAGCCAGAATGTTGCTTTCGCTTTGTCCGGTCAGGGCCACGAAAGCTTGTGTGTGCTGTATGCCTTCCGTAATCAGTAGCGAAGAGTCGCGTGCGTCTCCGTTGATAACCATCACGTCGCTGTCTCCTAAAGCCTCGTTCAGCTCGTTGCAGCGGGCGGGGTCGCTTTCTATGATTTTCACTTCCATGTACCCCGGGACATTCAGGGCGGTGTGCATGGCCGTGCGTCCGCCTCCCATAATCATGACGTTTTTCACGTCTTCATAATGCTCTTTACCTACAATCTTGCGGATGTAAGGAATGTATTTCTTCGTGGTCATGAAATACACGATGTCGCCCAGTTGGAGCGTGGCATCGCCGTTCGGGATGATGGTCATGTCGTCTCGTTTGATAGCCACGACATGGTAACAAGTGTCCGGGCCGCACAGTATTTTCAGCGGGATGTTGAGGATTTCAGCGGTTTCACGCAACTTGATGCCCAGCATGACGAGTGCCCCGTCGTGCACTTCCCACCACTGTCTGACCCAACTGTGTTTGATACCTTCTATGATATCCCGTGCGGCCAGTATTTCCGGGAAGATGAGGGAGCTGATTCCCATGTTTTTAAAAAAGGTTTTGTATTCTTCATCCAAGTATTCCGCATTGTCGATACGGGCTACTGTTTTCTGCGCTCCCAGTGTATGGGCCAGCATGCAACAGGTGATATTTTTCATTTCGTCGGGCATGACGGCGATGAACAATTCGGCATGTGCGGCACCGGCTTCTTTCAGGCCGCTGATAGAAGTCGGTTTTACATTGAGGGTCATGAGGTCTACGTTGTCGGCGACTTTTGAAAGTTTGTCTTCGCTTTCGTCTATCAACGTGATATTCTGGCTCTCTTTGGCTAAGAGTTGTGCTAAATGTGTGCCTACAGCCCCGGCACCGGCAATGATAATCTTCATGGATTTACTTTTGTGAAATGGAACGGAGTTGTGATACAATGGCATCCCGGTCGATTCCGACGATTTGCCGTAGTTGTTCCACCGTGCCGTGTTCTACGAAATAATCGGGCAGTCCCATCCGTGTTACTTTAGGGAAGAAACCGTGGTCGGACATATATTCCAATACGGCAGACCCTAATCCTCCACGGATGACTCCGTCTTCTATCGTGATGATTCGGGAGAAATGCCTTCCAACTTCGTATAAGATGTTTTCATCCAACGGCTTGAGGAAACGCATGTCATAATGGGCTACCGTGAGAGGATGCCCTTCTTGTGCCTGTTGCTGCTCGAACAGGCGGATGGCCTCTGCCGCCGTATTGCCGATGGGGCCTAACGAAAGCAGTGCGATGTCTTTTCCTTCTTTAAGAAGTTGTCCTTTCCCCACTTCGATGGCTTCAAAATCACATTGCCAGTCGGTCAGCACACCCCGTCCGCGCGGGTAGCGGATGACGAATGGGCCTTGGTTTGGGAGCTGTGCCGTGTACATGAGCAGGCGCAGTTCTTTCTCGTTGAGTGGGGAAGACAGGATGAGGTTGGGGATGGGACGGAGTGCGGCCAAGTCGAATGCTCCATGATGCGTGGGACCGTCTTCACCCACCAGTCCTGCGCGGTCCAAACATAACACCACGTTAAGGCGTTCTATCGCAATGTCGTGGATGAGATTGTCATAGGCTCGTTGGGCAAAGGAGGAATAAATGTTGCAGAACGGGATGAGGCCGTCTTGCGCCATGCCACCGGAGAAGGTAACGGCGTGTCCTTCGGCGATACCTACATCGAAAGCCCGGTCCGGCATCTCCTTCATTAGGACATTCATCGAGCATCCCGACGGCATGGCAGGCGTCACCCCGATGATTTTCGGGTTCATCCGGGCCAGTTCGAGCAAGGTCTGTCCGAAGACGTCTTGGTAACGTGGAGGCAGGTTGCTCGTGTCCGTCTGTATGCGTTCGCCGGTCTCCTTGTCGAATTTGCCCGGTGCGTGCCAGATGTCTGCCGCCTTCTCCGCCGGTTTGAATCCTTTGCCTTTGACGGTGTGTATATGAAAAAGTTTAGGACCTTTCATGTCTTTCAGGACCCGGAGCGTATGCACCAGTTCGATGACGTCATGACCGTCGCTGGGGCCGAAGTAGCGTATGTTCATACCTTCGAATACGTTCTGCTGGTTGCTGATAAGCGATTTCAGCGAGTTGTTGAAACGGATGAGTTGCTTCCGGCGGTCCTCGTTGAGCCAACCCCAGTTGAATAATTTACGGGAAGCGGCGAAACGCAGGCGGTTATAGAGGCTGCTGGTGTGGAGTTGGTGGAAATAATGGTTCATTCCTCCTACACTGCGGTCTATGCTCATATTATTGTCGTTCAGGATGATGAGAATGTCGTTCGGGGTAGAAGAAGCATTGTTCAGTCCTTCGAAAGCCAGACCGCCACTCATCGAACCGTCGCCGATGACGGCAATGATGTGCCTTCTTTTTTCATCCTGATTGGCCGAGGCCACCGCCATGCCCAAAGCGGCGGAGATGGAATTGGAAGCATGTCCGCAGGTGAACGTGTCGTATTCGCTTTCGGAAGGAGAGGGGAAAGGTTTCAGCCCGTGCAGCTTCCTGTTGGTCGAGAAACGTTCCCTGCGTCCTGTCAGTATCTTATGGCCGTATGCCTGATGTCCGACATCCCATACGATGCGGTCGTAAGGCGTGTCGTACACATAATGCAAAGCGACCGTCAGCTCCACGACGCCTAAGCTGGAAGCGAAATGTCCCGGATTGTCTGCCAGCTCGTCGATGATGTCGCGGCGCAGTTCTTCGCATACTTGCGGCAATTTGTCTATGGGCAATCGGCGCAAGTCGGCCGGGATATTGATTTGCGACAAAAGGTTATATGTATTTTTGTTTGTCATCAGCTTGATTTAGTTCATGCAAAATTAGCATAATTTCATATATCTTGCTTACTTTTGCAGGAAAAAATACCGTTTTGACATTTAACGAATGTGAGATATGAAGTTTCGTACCACAGTAGAAACAGGGATGAAGGGATTGCATATCCGTCCTGGAGACGGGCTTACCCTGTTGGGGTCTTGCTTTGCCGACCATATCGGCCGGCGTATGGTGCAGTCGGGACTGGATGCGCATGCCAACCCGTTCGGGGTATTGTACAATCCGTTGAGTATAGCCGCGTGGTGCAGGGCGATGGCTACCGTGGAGCCGTTGCCTGAGGATATTTTTTTCGAATCGGGAGGACTGTGGCACAGTTGGTTGAATGACAGTTCCTTTTCTGCGGAGAACCGTGAGGAATGCCGTGCCCGTCTGGAAAACGTGCGCCGTGAAGAAGCTGCCCGGTTCAGGTCGCTGAAAGTCTTGTTCCTTACTTTAGGTACGAACCGTTATTACCGTCTGAATGACAACGGGCGGGTGGTTGCGAATTGCCATAAGCAGCCCGGGGCGCGGTTTACGGAAGAGCAGTTGGACGTGGAGGGGGCGAAGGAGGTACTCGGAGAGGCATTGGAGGCTCTTTGGCAGGTCAATCCGTCCCTGCAAATCGTTTTTACGGTCAGTCCCTACCGTTATGCCAAATATGGTTTCCATGGCAGCCGGTTGGGGAAAGCCGTGCTGTTGTTGGCCGTAGACGGGATATGTCGTGCGCACGAGGGACGTTGTTTCTATTTCCCGGCTTACGAAATCGTGCTGGATGAGTTGAGGGATTACCGGTTTTATGCGGCAGACATGCTGCACCCGTCCGAGGTGGCGGTAGAGTATATTTGGGAACGTTTCTCGGAAGTCTGTTTCCCGGTGGAAACACGAAGCTTCATGGCGGAATGGGAGGCTGTGGCCAAGGCTTTGTCCCACCGTCCGTTGCATCCGGAATCGGCGGCTTATCGGGACTTCCTGCGTCAAACTATGTTAAAGATGGAACTACTTACTGAAAAATACCCGAAATTAGCCGATACAACCGAGTACGGAAGATTGAAAGATCTGCTAAAATATTGAGGATTATGTCTTATACATTAGAAAGAATAGCTTCGCTCGTCGGCGCTCATTTGTGGGGTAGCGAAGCGGTGGAAGTCCGATGGATTCTAACGGATAGCCGTTCTTTGTGTTTCCCTGAAGATACTTTGTTTTTTGCGTTGGAAAGCCGTCGTAACGACGGGCACCGTTATATTCCCGAACTTTATCGTCGGGGGGTACGCTCTTTTGTGGTCAGTCGTTTGCCGGAAGACATGACATCCTGTCCCGATGCCAATTTCCTGCAAGTGGTCAGTCCGCTGAAAGCTTTGCAACGCTTGGCCGAACGTCATCGCGAGGCCTTCGACATTCCGGTGGTGGGTATAACCGGAAGTAATGGGAAGACCGTGGTCAAGGAGTGGCTTTACCAGTTGTTGTCCCCTGAAAAGAACGTCACCCGTTCGCCGAGGAGCTACAATTCCCAAATCGGAGTGCCTTTGTCCGTATGGAATCTGGATGAGAGAAGCGAAGTAGGACTTTTTGAAGCCGGAATTTCCGAGCCGGGAGAGATGGAAGCTTTGCAGTCGGTGATTCAGCCGACCATAGGGGTTTTTACTTGCTTGGGCGATGCGCATCAGGAGAATTTCACTTCGTATGAGCAAAAGTGTTTGGAGAAGTTGAAGTTGTTCAAGGATGCCAAAGTCCTGGTGTACGATATGGACGATGCGCGCGTAGCCGGTTGCGTCAACCGTTCGGCTTTCAAAGGAGAATATTTTGCATGGTCGCGGCAGCGGCGCGATGTACCTTTATATATCGCATCGGTGGAAAAGCGGGAGGCAGAGACGGTTGTGTCCTATATATATAAAGGTAAGGAGGCTGCTTGTTCTATTCCTTTTATCGACGAGGCTTCGTTGGCCAATTCCGTGTCCTGCCTGGCCGTATGCTTGCATTTGGGGATGAGTCCCGAGACGATTGCCGCAAGGATGGCCGTACTCGAACCGGTGGCCATGCGCCTGGAGGTGAAAGAAGGCCGATCGGGTTGTACGCTCATTAACGACAGTTACAATTCGGATTATAATTCTTTGGATATCGCCCTCGACTTCATGAACCGTCGTCCCGATTGTGCGGGGCGGAAACGTACGTTGATTTTGAGTGATATCGAGCAGGCTGGCGGTGCGCCTGAGGATTTGTATGGCCGCGTGGCCCGTTTGGTGGCTATGCGCGGTGTGGAGAAGTTCATAGGAGTCGGTCCGTGCTTGTCTGCCGTACAAGGTCTGTTCGGCATGGAGGCATGTTTTTATCGTTCAACGGATGAATTGTTGGGCAGCGGTGTGTTGGACACGTTGCACGACGAAGTGATTCTCATCAAAGGGGCAAGGTCTTTCCGTTTTGACGTTTTGACGGAACACTTGGCCTTGAAGGTACACGAAACGACATTGGAGGTTAATTTGAATGCCGTAGTGGATAATTTGAACTATTACCGCAGTTTCATGAAGCCGGAGACGAAGATGGTATGTATGGTAAAGGCGTCGGCTTACGGGGCCGGCGCTGTGGAGATTGCCAAAACCCTGCAGGATCATCAGGTGGATTATCTGGCCGTGGCCGTGGCCGACGAAGGTGTGGACCTGCGGAAGGCCGGCATTACGGCGAATATCATGATTATGAATCCGGAGATGAGCAGTTTCCCGACCTTGTTCGAGTACGACCTTGAACCGGAGGTGTACAGTTTCCGTTTGTTGGAGGCCTTGATTCACGAGGCGGAGAAAGAAGGGGTGACCCATTTTCCCATCCATGTGAAATTAGACACGGGCATGCACCGGTTAGGGTTCGACCCGGAAAAGGATATGCCGTTGCTGGTGGAGCGGTTGAAACGCCAGTCGGCTGTGATTCCCCGTTCCGTATTTTCCCATTTCGTCGGGAGCGACAGCGACGATTTCGATGCCTTTTCCGCCCGTCAGTATGAATTGTTCCTGAAAGGCAGTGCGCAGCTTCAGCAGGCTTATAGTCACAAGATTCTGCGTCATATCTGCAACAGTGCGGGGATTGAACATTTCCCGGATCGTCATTTGGAGATGGTACGTCTCGGTTTGGGACTCTACGGCATCAATTCCCGGAATAATGAGATTCTCCATAATATCAGTACGCTCAAGACCACGATTCTCCAGATACACGAAGTGCCGAAGGAAGATACGGTGGGATACAGCCGCAAAGGGCGTTTGATGCGTGACAGTCGGATTGCAGCCCTGCCCATCGGTTATGCCGACGGCTTGGACCGCAAATTAGGTTGCGGCCGTGCGTATTGTCTGGTCAACGGACGGCGTGCCCCGTATGTGGGCAACATTTGCATGGATGTCTGCATGATAGACGTGACGGACATAGATTGCCGTGAGGGCGATACCGCCATCATCTTCGGCGATGATCTGCCGGTGACGGTGCTGAGCGATGCTGTGGGTACGATACCCTACGAAATCCTGACGGGAGTCAGTGCCCGGGTGAAGAGGGTGTATTATCAGGACTGACATGTGGTGGTTTTGTTCCTTTTTGATTTGAGAGGTGAGGAGTACCATAAGATTCGACCGTCTGTGGAACTTTAAAAAGACTTTTGTATGATGAAAGAGTTATCAAAGGACAGTAATTTCAAACAACTCTATGCCGACATCTGCCATGTATTGTCCACGGCGCGCGGAAAGGCTTACTCTGCTGTTAATTTTGCGATGGTTCAATCCTATTGGCAGATAGGCAAGCTCATTACGGACGAGGAGTTAGGTGGAAAGCAACGGGCAGATTATGGCCGCTATTTGATGAAAGAACTTTCCGAACGGTTGACACAGGATTTTGGCAAAGGTTTTGACGAGCGGGAGCTTCGAAAGATATGCCAGTTCTATCGTTGCTTCCCGATTCGGGACACACTGCGTCCCGAATTGAGTTGGTCACACTATCGCCGACTTATATCCGTGGAGAATGCCGATGCCCGGATATGGTATATGAACGAAGCGGCGGCAAGCATGTGGTCGACCCGTCAGCTTGACCGTCAGATTTCTACACTTTATTATGATCGTCTGTTGGCAAGTGCTGACCGGGAGATCGTGAAACAAGAAGCTGCGGAAAAGCTGCAACCGTATGCGCCTGAAAGCTATATCAAAGATCCCTATTTCCTTGAGTTTATCGGATTGGATGAATATCCTGCCTTGCGTGAAAGTACGTTGGAAATAGCCTTAATTGACAATTTGCAGCATTTTCTGCTCGAGCTTGGACGGGGATTTTGTTTTGTGGCGAGACAAAAGCGGATGCGCTATGAAGATGAAGACTTTTACATAGATTTGGTGTTTTACCATAGCATATTGAAATGCCACGTGTTGATAGACCTTAAGATAGGCAAACTCACGCATCAGGATGTAGGACAAATGGACAGTTACATCCGTATGTTTGATGACCTTTATAAGAATGAGGACGACAATCCTACGATAGGGCTGATACTGTGCAGCCAAAAGAACGAGGCGATAGCGCGTTATTCTGTGTTGAACGACGCAAAACAGATTTTCGCATCGAAATACAAGCTTACGCTGCCATCTCCCGAAGAACTTCAGAAAGAAATCGAGAAAGGAAGGAAACGCATAGAAATCGGATAGTGAATAGCCCCCTGTGTTCCGGTTTGTTTCGGGAATGGAATACCAGTCTGTTTTTAAGTCCTAAACAGGCACTGGATGAAGTGGAATAGAAAAGGTGTTTCTGCCCAAAGGCAATGGTGCCGTGCGAGTGATTTCTAAAAGACAGAAGAACATAAGGACAAAATCTTATCCTTATGTTCTTCTGTCTTCTTTATTTATCCGGTTTGCTACTGTCTTATCCCAAGAAGGAGATCAGCACGCCGGCTGCCACGGCTGACCCGATGACACCGGAGATGTTGGAGGCCATGCAGTAGTTCAACACATGGTTCTTCACATCATATTTGGTGGCGATTTCGTTGCAAACGCGACTGGCCATGGGTACGGCACTCAGCCCGGTGGCACCGATGAGCGGATTGATTTTCTTCTTGCTGAACAGGTTGAAGATTTTCACCATGGCGATGCCGGAAGCAATGGACAACGCAAAGGCGAGGAAACCGCCCACGACGATGCCTATCGTCTGCATGTTGAGGAACGCATCCACGGTCATGGTACCGCCTACGCAGAGTCCCAGGAAGATGGTAGCCGCGTTCATGATGGAGTTGGAAGCCGCATCGAACAGGCGCGAAGTGTCGGCACCGATTTCTTTCAGCAGGTTACCGAACATCAGCATACCGATGAGGGGTACTGCCGTGGGGACGAACAAGGCTACTACCGTCGTGACGGCAATCGGGAAGATGATTTTCAGGACACGCAGGTTTTTGATTTCTGTGGTAGACGGATGCAATTTTTCCTGTTCCTTCATGTTAATCATCAGCTCCTTCTTCGTGCAGGTCAGTTTCACCACCAACGGGATGATGACCGGAACGAGCGCCATATAGGAATAGGCTGCAATGGCAATGGGACCGAGCAGGTGGGGAGCCAGTTTGATGGTCGTGAAGATGGCCGTCGGGCCGTCGGCGCCACCGATGATACCGAGCGAGGCGGCTTCCTGCGGTGTGAAACCCATCAGGATGGCTACCAGCAACACGGCAAAGATGCCGAATTGGGCGGCGGCTCCGAAGATGGACAGGCGCAGGTTGCGCAGCATCGGGCCGAAGTCGGTCAACGCACCGACACCCATGAAGATCAGGGACGGCAGAATTGCCCATTCATCCAGTTTGTAGAAATAATACAGCAGGCCGCCTACGCCGTTTGAGGAATCCTCAAAGCTCAGCATGATATCCGGGTAGATATTTACAAGCAGCATGCCAAATGCAATCGGGACAAGCAGCAGCGGCTCGAATTCCTTGGCGATTGCCAGGTAAAGGAACACGCATGCCACCAGAATCATCACTACATTTCCCCATGTCATATTGAAAAATGCAGTCTGATGAATCAGGTTGTCCATCGTAGTCGTAATATAAGACATTTCGTTGACCTCCTGTGTCAGTAATCAGGGCCGGACAATCCGGATCAGTTTAAGGTTGCCAGTAATGCACCTGCTTCGATCGCGTCGCCGACTGCTACATTGATGCTTGCCACAGTACCGTCCTTAGGAGCTACAACGGGGATTTCCATCTTCATTGCTTCGATGGTAACAACCGGATCGCCGGATTTTACAGCCTGGCCAACCGCAGCGTCAATCTTGAATACCTTGCCGGCTGCGCCTGCTTCTACGCGGATGCTGCCTGCTGCACCTGCCGGAGCTGCTGCTTTGGGAGCAGCCTTGGGCGCTGCTTTCGGAGCTGCCTTAGGTGCGGTCTTGGGTGCTGCAACCGGTGCTGCGCCGCTTTCTTCTACTGTAACATCATATACGTTTCCGTTTACGGTAATGGTATAATTCTTCATGATTCAATCCTCCTGTGAGTAATATGCTTTTTGCTTAGGCATTTTTCCAGCTTCCGCTGCGCCGTCTGATACTTCTTACAACAAATCCGTCTGTCGATGTGCTGCCTTCGCTTGCCGCAATCGCCGCTGCGATTACTGCGATCAGCTCTTCATCTGAGGTTTCTTCCTCTTCTTCAACAGGCGCTGCAACAACCGGTGCCGCTGCAGGAACAGCTGCAGGCTGTTTGTTCTTCTTGGAAAACTTTTCCTGAATCTGCGGGATAAACTTGAAGCAGCCGATTAACAAGCTGATCAGAATCAGGATAATAAATACCGTTCCCATACCCATCAGGGTGTTAAGGGCTGCATTTAACATCAGCTCACCCATGGAACGCTCTACATTTACTGTGATGGAAGACAGGCTGCCCTGGTCATTGATAATCAAGGTAACAACCGCATTATGATCCGCACCGGAAACGCTCGCTTCCACAATCGCCTCGTCGGAACCAATCTCTACTTTATGATCTGTCACTCCATTATATGCACCCAGATCGGACATCGCCGATTCCCAGCTGGAAATACCGGCGCTGATAACCGCGTCGCTTGCATACTGATCCTGCATGCCACCGGTTACAATCTCGTTCAGTGCGTTTACCACCTGATCAGAATAATTGATCAGGCTTGCTTCATCGATCTGCAGCTGGCTTTCCTGCACCTGGTCTGCTTTGCCGCACGCGGCTGTACCGATCAGGCAGGTCACCATACCTAACAGCAGCAAAAATTTTTTCATATGAAACAGCTTCCTTTCTTAGACTGTGCCGTGCTTTCTGACAGGACCGTCCTCCCGTTTGGTGAACAGCATCTCGAATGCACCGATCACATATTTTCTTGTATCTGCCGGCTCGATGATCGCATCAACATATCCTCTTGCTGCTGCTGAATTCGGGCTTGACTGAAGTTCTTTGTATTCAGCTGCTTTCTCATTAAGAGTCTCAGCATCTGCGTCTGCGTACATGATCTGTGCTGCAAGCTTCGCATCCATCATTCCGATCTCTGCTGTTGGCCATGCATAAACAAGATCTGCACCAATTGACTTACTGTTCATAGAAACGTAAGCACTTCCGAATGCCTTACCAACGATTACATTTACCTTCGGTACTGTAGCGTTAGCAAATGCATATGTCAGTTTTGCAACTGCGCTTGCCATGTTCTTCTCTGACTCTACTGTAGCAGCAAATCCTGTTACATTTGTCAGTGTAAGAACCGGGATTGAGAATGCATCACAGAAGTTTACAAAATCTGTTGCCTTC
>OHTZ01001047.1_pt1 | contig 14798 bp, 6 predicted proteins | sample 1579011 | NCBI WGS metagenome assembly OHTZ01 (sample SAMEA3879603, study PRJEB24766) | human gut metagenome | biome: human-associated habitat; feature: feces | place: USA | collected 1985/1987
CCAATTATAGATACCCAGGCTTTCTACCCAACGTCCTCCTTTGGATTCGAAGGCTTTTACTTCAGGACGTGTATAGAAGATACCGTATATTTCCAGTGTTTTTTCAAAGAAATCCGCCCATTCTTTGGCCATCGGGTGTTCGGGGTAGAGGAAAGACATCTGCCCCGGTACTGCCCAGCCGTCTGCTGCCATATTAGCGGTTCCCGCTAATGAAGTGCGGATGGTATTCATCGCTTCCAGTGTATTGATGTAAGCGGATATGAGCATCAGGCCGTCTACGGTCTGCTTTTGTTCCGTGGTCAGTTGTTTGTAAAGTGCCAGGTAATCTTCTATCCAGCTGCCGAAAAGCGGGCGGTGAGAAATGGAATGAATGCCGGGAAATCCATTTAAGCCTGTCATATAATAAGCCATTGGAGAGGTTATTATCTGCTGATAGAATTGTTCGGCAGTGGGTGAACCTGTTTTCCCTGTAAAAGGAGTATCCGGATGTTTTGCATGTGCCGGATACTCCAGAATCCAATCTTTCACCTTATTTAAATTTAATAGCGCATACTGACGGTGTAATAGCATAGCGTAGCGGAAGCCCATCTCATCCGAATGGTCTGCACCACCCTTGACTGCTATTTCGTCAATGCTTTTATTGAATTTGTCAACTATACCCTGTTTCTTTTCAATTGTATATAAAGTTATGGCCGTGGACCGGCTGCCGGAATGGAGCGGATACTTGAAATATAATTTCTGACCTGCATAACGGAAATATACAGATAGATCCGGAGTGGGCTGCCAGATTCCGTATTGCTGATCATCCCAGCGATTATGGTCATATACAAATACGCCTAATTCTCTGGCTGCATCCTGAGTTTCCCAGAAAGAGATTGCCGGAACCTGTTCGCGTGTTGAATTTCCTCCGAAGGGTAAGAGGCGATACAACATTTGCTTATCGGGTTCTTCTATCCAGCCCATTCCTGTCCAGTGCGGATCTTCCTGGCTCCAGTTGGTGTATATGGGTTGGTCGATGGGCAAACCTCCGTCTACTGATACTTCCTTTTGCCTGTCCCAGTTGCCATAACGGCGCGTAGGATGGAAGTTATCCCATTCCATATCTATAAACACCTCATCCTGGTTTGATATATTCTCCATTTGTTCGTCGAGGATGACGAAGGGATAACCTTGTATGACTTTTACCTTGGCATAATAAGAAGCCTGGTTATCTAATATATAATGTATTCCACATTCTATAAACAAGTCGCCTGATTCTAAAACGGATGTTTTTATCTCTTTTACGGTGCGCTGTCCGGTGTGTAGCTTGTTATTGCCTATCTTTTGATGATCGTTCAATATGGAGATTATGGGAGCGGGAATTGTGTGCCCCGGATTGATTCCTCCGGCAGGTATTTCCACACCGAAGTTTCCGTCACTGATCAGCCAGGTTGACGCCTGTTTCAGAAGTGTAACAGGTGAACTTTGCCGGGAGGCATTGTTTTTCCGAAGATACAATGTATAGTTGAATTCCCCTCCGCTTGGTAGCTCTGCGAAGAAGTTTATAACGGCAGATTTCAGTTTCCCGTTTTCAATGACTTTGTCTGATAATTGGAATGGAACAGAACGGCTCTGCTTGTTATCGGAAAGGCTCAGTTCCGATTCGGACTGTATTCCTTCCGGAAAGTAAATCGGATAGCTTAAAAGAGTACGGGGCCAATCATATATAGACAGGTTTATACAATCTTTCCGGGAGAAATTCAGCGGCTTCTCCCTAGATACGATGGCCTGTTGTGCAAAGCCTGTATTTGCAAAAAATAGTATTAGTAATAATGCAATCACGTGGTTTCTCATGGTCATAAACTTTACCTGATTTTTTTGCAAACTTAGGCGAAAAGCCTTTGACAGACTATGAAAATAGTGTCAAAGACTTGTATTTTAGACCTGCGACCGATTATTTACCAATATTCTTGATATATTCGGTAGGAGTTTGATTGAATACAGATTTAAAAACCTTACTAAAGTAAGCCGGATCGGAAAAGCCCACTTCATAGGCAACCTCTGCAATGGTCATGCCTCCGGATTGGAATTTTTCCACAGCCATTTTCATCCGGATATTTAGGATCAGTTTGTTGGGTGATAAATCGGATATTGCCTTAATTTTCCGGAAGAATTGTGTACGGCTCATACCTAATTTATTATATAGAACTTCCATGGATAATTCCGGATCCTGTGCATTTTCTGTAATTAATTCTACCAGTTTTTGCATGAATGGATCCTCTACTGTGATTTCCTTTACAGGAACTTCCGTCCTCTCTAACTTCTGGCAGAACAAGTCTCTCAGTTTTTCTCTGTTTTTGATGAGGCTTTCTATTTTAGCCAGTAGTATTTGCGCATTGAATGGCTTTAATATATAGTCATCAGCTAAAGCCTGATATCCATCTTTTACATGCTCTTCCAGGCTTTTTGCTGTTAGCAGGACTACCGGAATATGAGCTAAAGCCATGTCATTTTTTATAGCCCGGCAGAGCTCCAATCCGTCCATTACGGGCATCATGATGTCGCTGATAATCAGATCGGGCATCTGCTCTCTGGCTATATGTATGGCGCTTTTCCCTTCAGGAGCTTCCTGCACATTGTAGGTCTTGGATAGTTTGGAAACGATGTATTGGCGCATGTCCTCGTCATCTTCCACTACCAGAATCCGCAGGCGATTATCAGAATCTTCGGGTATTTGCTGGTGATATTCCGGATCTACGGACAATACACTGTTCTTTTCTACTTTCAATGTATGGGTAATTGCCTGGTCAGTATAGATTACATTGGAATTGGCGTAGTGTTCCTTTCCCAGTTGCAGGCGTATAAAGAACGTCGTTCCTTTTCCGGGCGTACTTTCCAGCCATATCTTGCCGAAATGCAGTTTAACCACGTATTGCACCAGATTAAGTCCGATGCCACTGCCGAACATTCCACCTTTGTTGCCGTTTCCTATCTGAAAGAAAGGATCGAAAACCTTGCTTTGATTCTCAGGAGATATACCTTCCCCGAAGTCTTTCACGGAAAGAACAACGCTGTTTTCCTCCATATTGGATTCTAACTGGATCTTTCCACCTCTGGAAGAGTGTTTTATTGCATTCGAGAGCAGATTAAACATTACTTTACTCATCAGGTCTACATCTACCCACAAATTGTTGCCATAATAGTTGTTGGAGTACGAAATGGTAAGTTCATGCTTGTTCAGCAATTCGGAGAAACTATCAATCTGTTCGGTAATGAATACAGGTACATTCAGGCTGCTTAGTTTCAGTTGCATGGCTCCATGTTCTAATTTGCGGAAATCCATCAATTGGTTCACCAGAAGTAGCAGGCGGTTTGCGTTCTTTTGTATCTGTTTCATCGGATATTTTAAACCCGAAGGAAGCTGTTCATCATTGATGATATCGTCCACCGGACCGGTTATCAATGTGAGCGGTGTCCGGAGTTCGTGAGAGAAATTAGTGAATAATTCAATCCTCATCTGGTAGTTCTTCTCGATATTCTCTTTTTCTATCTGTTCGATTTGGCGTTTGTACTTGGCTGTTTTCTTTTCATAAAAATAGCGTGCTAATACTGCCAGAAAGACGATGATGAATAAGATGTAGAGGGTCTTTGCCCACCAGGTGGCCCAGAATGCAGGATGTACTGATATGATAATGGTTGTTTCTACCGTGCTCCAGATTCCTTCGTTATTGCATGCTTTGATGCTGAAAATATATTTACCTGCCGGGAGATTGGAGTATATTACTTCATTATTTTCAATGTAATGCCACTCTTTATCCAGCCCTTTTAACTGATAAGCATATTTGTATCCCTTGGGAGAGATAAAGTCGAGCGCAGAGTATTTGATTCGTATGGATGAGTTATCATACGGCAGATCAACCTTGTTTCCTTCATTGAAGTTATTGATTTCAATATGGCCGGGTGCATTTTTAGAATTTAGTGATTCCACCAGGGATATCTGTACCAAAGGTGCTGTCTCTCTGTCATGAGACAAACGTGTCGGGTCCAGTTCCGCCAGTCCGTTGTTACCACCTATATAGATGTGTCCGTTACTGGCTTGCAACAGTGACTTGTGCGAAACTTCATTCAAAGGAAAGCCGTTGCCACGGGTAAAATTAACGATGATTCCATCCGGTTTGATCTGTGACAATCCGTTGATGGCAGATACCCATATATCCTTGCTGGTACGATCTTCCAGAATGGCACAGATAGAATTGTGTACTAATCCGTTATCTTTGTTATAATGGTGTATTTCCTGTTTTTCCAGATTACATTTATACAATCCGTTGTCATAAGTGCCGATCCAGATGTTTTTGGCATGGTCCTCATAGAGCACACTTATATTCTTGTCATTCAGTTCCTCGAAGGTGGTCCGTTCACCTTTAAAATAGTGTTCGGGATTTTCAGGTTGATGCCTGAATATCCATAAACCATTGGTACGAACTCCCACTATCATGTCATCTCCATGTCGCAGAATATCTTGTGTCAACATATACCGGGTAGTGGCATTATAATTGGTCGATAGATTCCGGTCTAGCTTTTGCGTTTTCTCATCCCAGTAAGACAGGTCATCTTCTGCTATCCATAAGTGGTTTTCCGCATCTCTTGCCATTGCACGGATTTGTTCTTCACCGCTCATTGAGGCAATCACTTTGGTTATGGAACGGGTTCTCAGATTGAGCGAATAAACTCCCATATTTAAGAAATAGAGGTAGAGCTCGTCTGGTGAATTTCGGTAAACATAGTATAAGTCCGTATCGTGTTTGGGAGAATTACCTCCGGATATATTAACTTCTTCTATATGCTTCGGATTGTTTACATCCATGGCTATAAGCCCCTTGCTATGTCCGATCCATAATTTACCTTGTGATTCGGATAATGAACCTACTACTTGGATTCCGGTGGTCTGCTGAGAGGAGGATGTTAAAGAATGATGAGTAAAAGTAAACAGCTTGGGATGATAATAAATGGCTCCCTGGCTGAAAGTACCTATCCATAATGCTCCTTGATTATCCTTATAGACTGTCATCAGGCGATCCCTTATAGCAAGGTGTTGATCTACTTTGGTATAAAAGAAAGAGTGCTTAATGTCATAAGCCACCAATCCCCGGTCGGTTGCAAGCAGCAGGGTGGAATCATTATATTCCGTGATGTCATGAATGTAATTGCTTTCTATCGGAACATCCGGATGAACCGTGTATGAAATTGGCCTGATTTCTTCTTCTTTAGGAAAGTATTGGTAGAAATTCTTTAGCTCTTCTCCGAGCCAGATGCGTCCTTTACTATCTGTAAATCCTTTCATTAAGGAGAAACGTTTTTCATTTTTGTGTAAAATCTTGTAGCGTTCAGTCCTTACGTCATAAAGTGCCAGCCCCTGATTCACCACATCCAGCAACAGAGCATACGGGCTCGCGGCAGCCATCATGTGAATATAGGTATCACGCATATCTTTCACATATGAACACGTTCCGTCGCTTTTGAAAACATATAATCCTTGTTTGGTAGCTACCCAGATATTTTTTTTAGGATCTTCGTGCAGGCCTACAATCACGGACGAGGGAAATTCTTTTCCTGTATACCGCTCCTGTAAATCGATAAACTTTTCCTGCATGGGGTCGAAGAGAACGATTCCACTGAAGGTACCGATCCAGAAGAGGCCGTCCGATAGTTGCGTGATACTCACAATATCGTTAGGCTGCTTGACTTCTTTGCTGGGCAGGTGATAATAGTTCTTTATCTCGTAACCGTCCAACCGGTTCAAACCGTTTTTGGTACCGATCCAAATATAACCTTTATCGTCCTGGCAGATAGCTTTTACAGTGCTGTTTGATAATCCATCCTTTACAGAGTAGCTATTCAGCGTAATGTTCTGTGCCGATGCGCTAATATACCCTAATGAGAGTATGAACAAGATAAATAGATGCTTTGCGATATTCTGCATTATCTTCGGAAACATAAAATTCAAGTTATAAATTGAGCCCCTAAAGATAATGCAAAATATGCAATTCATGCAAGCGTCAACGCTTTTTATATGGCTATTTACGGAATACATTCCAACTCCCCTTCATGTTTATTTGAACGGTGATTTCTTCCTTGTTGTTTTTTATTTGAACGGTGCTGCATCCATCCTGGGTCCGTGCGGATAAAGACTGTGCGATATCAGCGGCCTTTTCCTTTATGCTGTAGGGCACGATTACAGTAACAAATGTCAAAGGCTCGAATGGAGTGACACACTGCTTGGAGAAGACTGTGGTGGGTTGTATCGTATATTCTTGTTTCTGAAATCCGTAACTGCGGTCGGGCTGCTTTTCAAAATAGACCAGTAATTGCCTTTTCTCTATTTCATTACCGGATGCGTCTTTCCACGGTTGACCTGCGTTTGGAGTGTCCCTGTATATTTTCTTCCCTCCGTGAGTACTGAACCAGTTTTCACCCCGTTCATCCATTTGATATAACTGCCAGATACTGCCTGCCGTGTATCCTTCGGTATCTTCACCGGGAATCAGATGATCCTGTAATATCAGGATACCTTCGGCTGTCAATACCATGCGTCGTTGCAGAGTAGAACCATCGACACAGTGATTGTCCAGAATCACCTCACCGTATGAGTCTTTACCTTTATTTACAACTTTGGCTGTCCGCACGATATTGGGATTGAACAGCACGCCCACTTCTTCATGTACATAGTCTTCCACTGGTTTTCTGATCTTGTTGTAGGCTCTAATCTTGAAACTCATGGGAGATTTGATTCTGTCATCAGTCGTGTAATGTTTCCAATCGCAACCAATGTACCGGTAATCATTTAAACTGAAATCTGCCGCCACTTTCAGATTAATAAAATGAATACTGTTATCTTTCAAAGTAATACGTATCATCTTTCCGCCTTTCTCATTGTCTGCAAGCTCTACGCCGTCTCCCCATGCATCCAATGTGTTGCAATCATGCAGAATCTTTTCTCCGGCCTTGCCTCGTAGCCGAACCTTATCAATGCAGATCACTTCGCCCGGCTGTCCATTCTGAAAGCGGAAAGTGATGCTTTGAAATCCCCTCATTTGCGGATCACTTTCTGATATATGTGTGGATGAGCTGAAGTCAATCCAGTCTGTAAACCAACGGTTGGTCAGCCAGCGATTGGAGCCTTCACCGAATGGGAAACCATTGCTTTCTTCTTTCATCAGGATCACGGTGTTGCCATGACGCATATCCGTAGCATGACGTTGTACGCCGTGAAAGTGCGGGCAACAGTCGGTTTCAAAATAATTGATGGTTCCGCGCAGATTCGGATGTTTGTGAGAACCTTCAGCATAAAGATCACTCATGACAAAAGGAGTACCCGGAACGTGTGAAGCTGTTAGCAATAGCTGGTCCGGTATACCACTTTGTCCTTCCCGGTTAGTGCGTGTTGTCACCATGGCACCCCAATCCGGGGTAGAAGTCTTTGGAATGAATGGCGGTAACAGGGCTATTTCCGCAATCGAAGCCCATTCGCAGGAATCCCGTAGAAACCAGCCTCGTTTAGTGTATTTTTCGGGTAAATTGGGAAGTCCTGTTTTATATAATTTGCGGGCAGCTTCCTGATAGCTTGCATTACCTGTCAGGCGAGCCATCTTTTCAAAGACTACGATCCATTCAAAATAGGCAAAGAAGAAGTCATCTCCATATTCCGGCATGTAACCGCTGGGAGCCTGTTGGTGAAGATAGCGTGAAAACCATTGTTCTATTTCGGGAGTCTGTAGCAATTCGGTCCGTCCGCTTTCCTGTGCGATGGTGATAATGTCGTTTAAGTGGATGGCTGAATATAAAGTAGCGGTCTCGTCCACATCCTTATTGGCATACCAGAAATTCCACATCGTATCTGTATAGGCTTTCCACAGGTTTGCATTGGGAGCATCCGGAAAAAGGTTATACATTCTGGTAAAGCCTAAAGCACGTTCCTGTCCCTGATTATGATCGGTAATGAAATGCGGTTCGAAGTGCAGGTCGGCAAAACGAATCACAATTCTCCGGGCTTCGTTTCCTTTCAGGCGTCCTTCTTTTTTAAGTAATTTGTAGGTGGCTGCCACGTTGCGGGTAGAGAAGAAATCATCCCGTCCCCGCATCAACTGTTCGTCCTTTTCCCAGGCAGTGACGGCACACCTGAAAATCTCTTCGGACATATCCAGAAATCGTTTCTGTCCGGTGGCTTCATAGAAAGTACCGGCGGCGGTCATCAGGTGGGTGGTCCAACGGACATTGCGGTTTTGAATTTCCTTTTGGATGCGTTCTTTACTATATGGGTGGGTCTGGTTGTCAAAGGCTTCGACGGCTATGGACAACGGATCTTTGTCTATCACGGGATGCAGGTTTCCATACACCGAAACAATTCCCCAAAGGCAAAGAAAAATGGAGGCAGACAATTTCTGTATCATACTGGGATTTCTTTTGATAGGGTTTATTATAAGAGAGTGGGCAAACCGGATTTTCCGGCTTGCCCAACATACGTATACTCCCTTTGTTCTATGACAGAATTTTAATATTCGGGATTTTGCCACATGATTGTTCCGTCACCATAGGCATTGATTTCAGATTGTGGAATCGGTGCCAGCAGATTACGTTTTTCCATTGCATACATTGGTGTTTGGGTAGCTGTGTTGAAGCCTTCGTTTTTGAGAGAGAAGTGTTTCTTCATTGCTTCTTCGGCAAGTCCCCAACGAATCAGGTCGGGCCAACGAAGTCCTTCGTAACAGAACTCGATAAAACGTTCGTGAACGATGTAATCGAATGTAGCTTGCTTGCTGTTCAGTCTGGTAGCATCGATGGCTTCCAGTCCGGCTCTTTTGCGCACTTCGTTAATGATGGATAAGATTGTAGTGATATTCTCTGCATAGCCCACTTCATTCAGAGCTTCGGCATACATCAGCTTGACATCCGTGTAACGCAGAATAGAGATATTATTACCCCATTCGTCATAAGAACCGGGTTTCGTCTGCGTTGCCTTCAGAAACTTACGGGCTGTGTAAGTGTCAGCATGCTGGTAATCTTTATCGTAATAAAGGTTGTTCACCATGGTAGCGGCCCGGCGGATATCGCCTTCTTCATAAACCCCTTCACCCCAGATGGACTCGGAAACTTGAGCGGTACCGGAAGGACCTTTGAACGTAACATTATGTAGGAACGGAGCATCCTTTTCAAGATTGATACTGGAAGCGAGTAGCATACTGTTGAACGTTTGGCTGATACCCAAAGCCTTACCGGTGGAACCGCCCATGTATTGTACTTCCCAGACACGTTCGGATGTGTTGTCGAATTTATCATCGAAACAATCTTCATAGTTGTCGGCCATTTTATATAAAGCGGGTTCTTTGGCAATTATCAGCTCCAACCACTCTACTGCCTTTGCAGGATTATGCATATACAGGTAAGTACGTCCCAGCATACCGGCCATTGCATATTTGGTAATACGTCCCACTTCTGTGCCGCTTCTTTTTTCGGGAAGCAGGTCATAAGCCAGTTCGAAGTCCTTGATTGCTTGTTGGTAAGTCTCTTCCTGTGAAGAACGTTTCACTTTACGCAATTCGGCCAATGAAAGATCCGTAGTGATGAGTGGAGAACCTCCCCAGCACCAGGCGAATTGCAGATAGGCCAGTCCGCGCATGGCATAAGCCTCGCCTTTGATATGATTTTTCTGATCTTCATCAGAGAAGACTACCCGGTCGATGTTGTCCAATATCTTATTGCTGCGTGATACCAGTACCCAGAGCGATTTCCATGCGGTTTCCCAGGTTTTTTCGGTAGAAGTATCCGTGAAGCGGGTGATGTTATTGTTCATGTTTTTAATAGCATCTTCCCTCAATACGATTGCTTCCAGATAGTTACGATTATAGACAGTCTGTAATTGTGAGTAAACTCCGGCAATGGAGGCTTCACAATCAGCAGGAGTAGCTGTCGCAGGAGGATAGACCCCACAAGCAACATACGGCTACTATTTTAGTTATTATTTTCATGATCGTTACTGATTAAAAGGTTACGTTTACACCAAATATATATTTTCTTGACAACGGATAAGTATTGTAATCTGCACCTCTGAGCATCGGATTGGTACTGTAGCTATTGGTATCCGGGTTGCCGACATAATCGGTAAAGGTATGCAGGTTTTCTACTGTTCCGTAAATTTTGGCTGCTTTGATTCCCAAGGCATTCAGCCATTTCTTGGGCATATTGTAGGCCAGGCTGACATTTTGGATGCGTAAGAAAGTTGCGTCAAAGATTTCCAAATCTGTTCTGTGCAATTGTCCGTCCTGCTCTGAGTTGTCACCCAAACCGTAAGGAGTCGGTGTTTTTCCATCCCATGACATATCTACACCCAGTTCAGTAGGAATGGGGTTACCGTTCGGATAATCTTCTTTGTAGCAGTGCAACCATCTTCTCAGTGTGTTGTTGGCACCATATTTACCGCCGGTATCCAGGTTACGGGCACCAATCCAAAGTACATTACCTCCAATCTGTCCGCGCAGGAATATGCTCAACTCGAAGTCCTTATAAGTAAATCTGTTAGTGAAACCGAACATCACGTCAGGTTCGTTTGAACCGTAAGCTACTCTGTCGTCATTGTCGATAGAACCACTTCCGTCAACGTCTACGTATTTCACGTTACCGGGTCTCTGCTTCTTACCTTTTACGGTAGGAACCAATGGCTTGTTAGGATTATAACGTCCGTCAGCACCTACTTCGAAGTCGGCTTCTGTCAGCAGACCGTCTGTGAGGTAAGTATAGAATTGAGAAATAGGACCTCCTACTTTCGTGATGAACTGTGCGTTCCATGCATCAGTGATGATTTCATCGTTTCCACCTAAATCCAGTACCTTATTCTTGTTTCCGGAAAGGTTCAGTGTGCTCGACCATTTGAATGATCTTGTATTAATATTGGTTGTTGTCAGGTCAATTTCCCAACCACGGTTCTCAATAGAAGCCAGATTTGTGCGCATACTGTTGAAGCCGGTAGCAGCGGGGAGTTGCAAATTATACAGCAAGTCGTCCGTGCGGTTGATGTAATAGTCTACGTTCAACTGTATGCGGTTTTTGAACAGGGAGAGGTCGAAACCGAAGTCGAATGCTTTGGTCGTTTCCCATTTCAAATCCGAGTTGGCATAGTTAGTCGGGTAGATGGCTATTTGTGAAGTATTTCCGTAAGCGACATTTCCGGTAGTGAAGGTAGAAACATAGTCACTGTAGCCGATACGGTCGTTACCGGACATACCCCAGGAAGCACGGAGCTTTAACAGGGAGATGAATTCTATGTCTTTCATGAATTCTTCACTGTTGATTTTCCATCCGGCAGATACGGAGGGGAAAGTAGCCCAGCGATTGGAAGGACCGAAACGGGAAGAACCGTCACGACGCATAGATGCAGATACTAAGTATTTATCATCATAGTTGTAGCTTAAACGTCCGAAAAGAGAAGCCGTACGAACAATATTCTTCAGGGTGCTGGCCTGACTCGGAGTGGCTCCCTGGTTCAAGGTAGGAACGTTATCCAGCGGGAAGTCGGTAGCTTTCATATCGGCAGTATAGATGCTGCGGTTTTCTATACTTTGTCCTAACAATACATTCATCTGATGTTTCTTCCAGAGAGTAAAGTCATAGCTCAATGTATTTTGCCATCCGGTGCGGCTGCCGGAGATCACTTTGCTTGAAGCAGTAGCGCTCTTTACGGACATTTTCTGTACGTCGAGTGGGAGGAAATATTCATCGATGCGGTTTTCAGAACTATAGTTGAACATAGACTTGAAAGTCAGTCCTTTGATGATATTCGCTTCTACCCATGATGCAACGTCGAAATTCTTGATATTTCTGCTATCGGTAACCTGTCTGAGGCGTTCGTATGGGTTAACGTCATCCTTTCTGAATTTGCTGAAACCTAGCGAGCGGGTACCTTCGTTGATGCCGATAGTAGGAATCATGGTCAGGGCAGTCATGATAACTTTATCCTTACCCTCAGACTCACCTCTGTCCTGTGAAGAAATGGTAGGAGCAAAGTTCACACCGGCCTTGATGTGTTTGTTAATGTTCATTGAAGCGTTGATACGGAAGTTGAAACGTTCGTATCCGGTATGTTTTACGATACCTTCCTGGTTCAGGTATCCGGCAGAAGCATAGATAGAATATCTGTCGCCTTTGCTGGAAACCGATACCTGGTGACTGTGGGTGAAAGCTGTCTGGAGAATGGCGTCAACCCAATCAGTCTGAGGAAGATCGGAACGCAATGTCCAGTCGGCTGTGTCGGAATTAGGGTTCAGCAACCAGTCCGGGTTCACGCGGTCACCGCTCGGACGGTCTTTATTGGGGGTATCCAGTGTGTTATTGCCGTCTTTTTGCAGCCACATCGCATTTTTCAGATACAGGTTGTATGCCATCCATTCTTTAGGAGACATCATTTCGGGCAGGCCTACGGCGTTCTGGAAACCTAAGTATGATTCCCATTTAACAACAGGAGCACCTTTCTGAGCCTGTTTGGTCTCAATCAGGATTACACCGGCAGAACCGCGTGCACCATAGATAGAAGTGGCTGCCGCATCTTTCAATACTTGGATAGACGCTACATCGGACGGGTTCACATTGCTCATATTTTCGGTGATGACTCCATCCACTACAATGAGGGGATTGGAAGAACCGTTGATGGAGCTGACACCACGTACGGTAATTTGCATTTCTTCACCCGGAATACCACTGCTGGTCTGGGTTTGCACACCGGCCAGCTGACCGGAGAGGGCATCACTCAGATTGGTGACCGGACGTCCTTCAATGGCTTCGGAGGTCATCTTGGATACGGAAGTCGTCAGATTACTTTTCTTCACGGAACCGTAACCCACTACCACTACTTCATCCAATGACTGAGAATCTTCTTCTAATGTAACTTTTAGGTTTGTACTTCCGTTGAGGGCTCCTGTTTTGTCTTTGTAGCCAATGAAAGAGACGGTTACTGTGGCCTTGTTGCTTTTCACATTTAAGGTAAAGTTTCCGTCGATGTCGCTGATCGTGCCGTTTCCCGGTACACCTTTTTCTACGATGTTAGCACCGATAATGGCTTCACCCTGCATATCCGGTACAACACCTTTTACAGTGATTGTATTCTGCTGCTTCACTTCTTCACGGGCTATGTTGCTTTCTTTAGTCAGAACAATATTCTTTCCTTCCATTACATAAGAGATTCCTGTTCCGGAAAAAACTTCATCCAGAATTTCGGATACGGCTTTATTTTTTGCGTTGATTTTTACCTTGCGGCTTAGATCTACATTTTTCTTACTATAGACAAACAGGTAATTAGTTTGTGATTCAATGGCAGAAATCAATTGGGCTACCTTCATGATGTTGGTATCCAGACTGACTTTGGCGTTCTGAGAGTGTACATCCATACTGAATGCGCTGAATGCTGTGGTTAACAGAAGAATTAAGGTGATCTTCATAGTTCGTAATATTTGTTTAAAAGCTAAACTTTTTGGGCATAAGTACCCTTCCAAAGAAATTTTTCTCATATCTTTGTAATGTGTTAAGTTAATAAATTTGATTAAGGTCAATTGTTAGCTGTCGAATCGGGGAGTATGGGGGTACTTTCCGATTCTTTTTTCAAAGGTTTTTATGTAATCATAACAGTTCATTTTTTAAGGTTAAACTTCTATTGTGATTTTATTCTATAGTTATCTTGTTATGTTCGTTATCAATATCGTATTTGAACGGATGGTCTTTTTGTATAACTTTTAGTATATGCTCTATGCCATCCAAATCTTTGAATTTACCGGTACAACGGTAGTTCTCTAAGATTTTAGGATTCTTCACTGTTATCTTATAATTATAATATAGAGCAATCTTGTCCAGTAACTCTTTAAACGGAACATCATCGAAATAATAAATGCCTTGCATCCATGCCAAAGCATTGTTACTACTCATTTCGCCCGTTTTGTATTTGCCGTTTTCCATTGAGAAATACTTTCCTTTTGTCAGGCTGGTAATTGGCTTTTCTTCTTTTGCATTGTTGGTAAGCAAGTTGATGGAACCTTCTATCAGTCTGGCTATAAAACTGTTTGAACCTTTATAGGAGCATACATCGAATTTTGTTCCGGTGACTTGCACCTTTATGTTTTCTGTCTGCACATAAAAAGGAATCTCCTTATTGTGTGCCACCTCGAAATAGGCTTCTCCATCGAGCTCGACGATTCTTTTTTTTCCATTAAAATCATGCGGATAACTAATTTGAGAGGCTGAATTTATATTTACTTTCGTACCATCGGGCAATTGGACTTTGGCTCGTTCCCCACTCTCGGCAGTTACTACCAACGGGAGAGTATCCACCTTTGAATCGAGTCTCAACTCATATACGGCCAACGCAGCGATAATCGGTAAACAGACAACGGCGGCCCACCGCAACATCGAAACAAAGGAGAATCGTCTATGCGACTTTTTCTCCCGGGATTCTATGTCCTTTTTAATGCGGGTATACAGACGTTCATAGACTTCCTCATCGAGATGAGAATCGCTTCTCTCAATAGCTTGCATAATCCATCGGTCGAGCGAATCGTTATTTTTTATCCACTCGCACAATTCCTTGACTTCTGCCGTCGAAGCGTTTCCGTCGAGGTACTTCTCGATGAGTATTTTGAAATATTCCTTATCCATTTGTTCCTTTACCTAGTATAAAAGCAAATCGGCTCGCACGTCTAATCACTTATAGTTAAACTATCTTAATTAAAGCGGCATAAATCACTAAGGGTAACAACTCATCGTAATGAGCCATCAATTTATCCCTC
>OHTZ01001061.1_pt1 | contig 14599 bp, 10 predicted proteins | sample 1579011 | NCBI WGS metagenome assembly OHTZ01 (sample SAMEA3879603, study PRJEB24766) | human gut metagenome | biome: human-associated habitat; feature: feces | place: USA | collected 1985/1987
TCCGGGCAATCAAAGGGTAACGGCAATGCTTCAGCCCTTCGTTGAGCGCCTTTCCCAACCCTTGGTTGACCGGCAGGCTGACGGTATGGAGCAGGGGATATTGTTGCTGGTACCGGGCGAGGACGGTTTCCAGCTCTTCCGTCAGAGGCCCGTCTTTCACGAGGATAATCTCCGTGGGAGGTACCGACTGATGCAGGATGCTGTCCAGCGCCTGTGACAAATGGTGTACGTTTTCTTTGTAATAAACCGATAAAAGAACGGATAGCATGATTCTTTTTTCTATGTATGTTGGTAAATCTGGTGGTATCTCTCGTAGAAGGCTTCCGGCGAAAACGCCTGAAGGTATCGTTGGTATAGTTTCTGCCCCAGCTCCGGGCTTCCGGCAGCCTGCTGAAGAGCTTGGACGAGGGAAGGAATCTGTTCCAGCTCGAAGAAAACCACTTCGCCTTGCGGACAGAGTTCTTCAAAGATGGGAATTCGGGAACAGACCACCTTTTTCCGGTATAAGGCCGATTCCATCAGGGTAAGCCCAAATCCTTCGCTCCGGCTCGGCAGCACGAACACGTCGTAGTAGGGCAAAAGACGGTAAGCGTCTTTCCGGTAGCCCAGAAACAATACCCTGTCTGCCACTTGCTCGTCGATGGACAGCTTCTCCAGAGAAGCCTTGCTTTTTCCGTCTCCAGCGATGATAAGTTTGTATCCCGGCAATTTTTTCAAGGCCCTGATTACCTGGTCTATGCCTTTGCGGTCGGTCAGGGCGGCATTGACTCCCAGTGTCACGGCTCCCTGCTTGAATTGCAGAATCTGCTGCCGGGTCTGTACATCCAGCGGAGCTTCCAGAGCCACCTGGCGGGTGTTGTAGGCATAGGTGAGCTTCCGTGCCGGCAACCTGTGGCGGTAATATTGCAGGGCATCCTTGCTTAACGTGACGATGGTATCGTGTCTTCTGAGGGCCAGCATCCATAAATTGCCGACGGTGTAGGCAATGAATTTGTTATACTGGTAGGAGAAGTCGGGAATGATGTAGTTGTGCAGAGTCGTAAGGCAGCGGGCCTTGCACCGTAGAGGCTTGTGCAAGAAGAGATAGCAGTCGGGTCGCAGGCCATGGGAGTGTACGATGTCAAATTCACGGAAATTGATTTTCTGGAAGAAAGAGATTCGTTGGGTTTTGCAGGGAAACAGAATTTCGTCTCCTTCGTCAAAATAATATACCGTACAGTCGTGCCCGTGTTCGGACATAGCCTTGACGAGTTCCAGCACCACGAGGATGGGACCTGTATTGGCGGGTTTGGGAATGAGGTAAGCTATTTTCATAAAGAAAGGATGAAATGCCTCATGAGAAATATTCCCATGAGGAAGCTGCCTGCAGCAGTTTGAGGTAGTTCATGGCGAAAAGCAGGGAGGCCAGCAGTACGTAAAGAATGTATCCGCCCAGGCGAGGCCGGATGGTGGTAGCCAGTGCCGGCAAGATAAAGATTTCGCAGGTGGCGAAGATAGTGGCCAGTCGTCCGCCGATTTCTCCCATGTTGCACGTAAGCAGGAGCAGGATAGTGGAATACAGGTAGGCATTGCGCATGAGATAGTACCCTTTCTGCCTGTCCTTCAGCAACGGTTCGAAATAACAGAACAGGAAACAGATGCCCAGCTGGAAAATCAGTACCGGGTTCAGAAGACCCAGGTTGGCCGTGCCCACATACCGCAGGAATACGATGTTTCCCGTGGCGATGAGCAGTTTCTTTAAGACCACGCTGCCCAGAAATCCGGTCACCAGACTGAGCACCAGAAGACCAGTGGTCTGTTTCAGATTGGGCCGTCGGTCATACAGCCAGATAAACGGCAGGACGATGATGGAACTGTAATGGATGAAAGTCATGGCCAGAATGACGCAGGCGAAGGCTTTTTTCCGGTGGCTGAGCAGCAGCTTGAAGGCATAGACGATGATCACCATGGCCAAGGCCTGCCGTATCTGGTTCATGTCACGGATGATGAGGAATCTGGAGTAATACACACAGAATCCCAGCAGGGGATAGATGGAAAATTCCTTCAGCGATTTTACCAGAAAGAAAATGGTCAGCGCGGAGATAGCTGTAAAATAAAAATCCACGTTGTTCCAGATACTTTTCAGGAGCACTGACAGATAGTAGAATCCATATTCTGCATATCCCTTTTCCACTCCTTCCCAGTTCCAGATGGTATCCGTATTATAGTTGAAAAAGTCGATATAGACGGGGGAGTCGGCTCCGCTACTTCCTCTGAGGCCGACAAAGAGCACCAGGAGGACTCCCAGCACGTGGAGAGCCTTGTGCTTTTGACTCTCCTTGGCAAAATCAGCCACCAGAAAGAGTAGAATGAGAAGATATATTCCGATGTATATCAGCATGATAACGGCATGTTAGCAGTGATGGAAGAGGGTGAGGAAATCCTGTACCTGGCGGGTGCACGAATAGGCATCCTGATAGTCGGTCGCTATCTGTGCCCGTCGGGCGGGAGAAGGCGGATTCTGCAGGGTGCGGAGAAGGGTCTCGGCCAGTGCTTCCGCATCCTGTGGGGGCTGGTAATAGACCAGTTGCCGGCGGGTGGTGTCGGGCAGGGCCTCACAGGTGGAGCAGACCACAGGGCATTGGCAGAGGGCGGCTTCAATGGGGGTATAGCCGAAGCCTTCGCGCAAGGAAGGGGTGATGAACAGACGGGCGTGTTCGTACAAGTACCTGAGCTCCTCTTCGCGGAGGTTCTGCAGGTGGAGGATGCGCGACTCCAGCTGATGTGCCTGTAGATAAGGCAGGAGTTCCTCCAGCCAGTAGGAGGTTTCTTTCCCGACGAGGACCAGCGAATGGCTGATTTTGTTTTTCAGCAGTTGGAAAGCCTTGAGCAGTGTCAGCGGGTTCTTGTGAGGTTGCAACGTATTGACATATAGAAGGTAGTCTTCTGGAGCAGAGGTATTCTTGAAAGGAGAAACTGCTTCTTGGGCCAGCAGGACACTGTTGTAAATGACTTTTATCTTCTCGGGTCGGACGGAAGGATAATGTGTCAGGATATCCTCTTTGGTGTAGTTGGAAATGGCCACAACCACCTCCGCATGCTTCATGAAAGAGGCGTAGAAACGGAAATTGAGGTAGCGGGCTATCTTCCCTGCCCACGAGCGGGGCGTATCCTTGATGACCTTCAAGTCGTGTATCACCACCACTTTCTTCAGGCGGGTCCGGATGTGGGTGTAAGGATACAAGTCGTTGGCAATGAAAAGAATGTCGCAGCCTGACGAATTCACGATGCGTCTGTACACCCGTATCTGTTGGGCGATTCTGAGCAGCTTGTGGCGGGACACGTGGGCCCGGGTTGCCGGAAAAAGCAGGTACGCATACTCCGGATACCGCCGGCGGGTGAAGTCTTCCAGTTCCGAGGGAATGAGCAGGGTGAAATGCTTCCTCTCGGCGGCGGGCATGGCATCCAGTATCCGGAACACATAGATGGATAAGCTGGCATACAGCTTGTCGGGCGTGATATGGGTCATGTCTACAAGGACGTTCATGGGCGGGGAGCGTTTTGGGTCAGATACTGATAGACTTTTTCGGCTTGTACCGCATAATCGTATTGACGGCGTAATTTCTCGGAAATCCGTGCCAGCTTTTCGGCTGAAGGCGGATTGGCGAGCAGTTCCCGTATTTTTTGAGCCAGCGCCTGCGGGTCGGTGGCCGGTTCGTAATAGTTGAGCAGCCCCATCGTACTTTCGTATAAAGCGGTTTCTTTGGTGGTCAGTACCGGAGTCCGGTGGATGGCCGCTTCGATGGGCGGATAACCGAAACCTTCCAGCAACGACGGATGGATGAAGAGGTCGGCAAACTGGTAGTATTGGGCCAGCAGCTGGTCGCTGACGGGTTGGCGGAGGTGAAGAATGTGTGGCTCCAGATGGTGGGCCTGGATATAAGGCACACATACTTTCTCCCAGTACCCATCCATGGGTTTCCCGATGATGACCAGTTTGTGCGGAATCTGGTCTTTCAGCAGATGGAGAGCCTGCAACAGCGTGAAGATATTCTTATACTCCCACAGTGTGCTGACGTACAGCAGGTACTTTTCCGGCAGCGGGGACTCCGGGTAACGGGTGGGGTCTACGCTTACACAGTTGGATATAGTGTGCATTTTCCGGGAGGAAATGAACGGATAGATGCGTTTGATTTCCTTTTGTACGAAGTCTGTAATGGTGATGAGGCGGTGGCTTCTGAGCAGGACAAGCGGCAGGAAGATGCGGAAGGCCCATAACGTCCTGCCCTTGTAAATCTTCAGAGGTTGCAGGTCGTGGACGGTCTGGATGATTCTCTTGGAACTGAAATAAGTCAGATAAGGGTTGGGCGAGAAAATGACGTCGCAGTCGATGTTCCGTACCTGCCGGTGCCACTTCCATCCGTTCTTGAGAAGCGAACCGTTTTCGTTGTGGATATTGGCCTGGATACAGGGGTATTCCGGGAAATGGGTCGTGAGGTAATCACAGATGGCGGAATTACCCAAAAGGATGATATGGGGATAGCGATGTTCCTGGAATCCTTTCAGGATACGCAAGGCATACACCGTCACGCCATCGTATATATTCTGGTTGCTGGATAAGTCAAAAAGAAGTTTCATTACTTTAGCTTGGTTCGTGAAGTCTGAATGAAAAATAGTTTGTTCTTGGGGTAAACGCTTTGTCTTATTTCGAGAACAGCCTGTGCGACAGGTGCATGAAAAGCCATAAAGGTTGGCTCCCCCATCTCTGTTTCAGCAGGTACAAGACCAGCTTCTGTCGCGGAGTCCGGGACAGGAAATACTGTTCGAAAAGGGACGTCCTTTTTTGGGCCGAGGCAATGACGCTCCGGAAATTCGAGGCATCCATGTGATACAAGGCCTGCATAATCTGTTCCAGTCCGTAAGCGGTGTACACTTCCTTCAGGTAGCGGCTGCCCGTGAGGTGACACCTGACTTCCAGAATGGAAAGGCTGGTCAGCAGGCTGTCCGAAGCCGCCAGCCATACGGAGGGAGGGTAAGTCTTGTTGCTCAAGGATTCGCCCAACTTTTTTTCGTAATGATAGGAGGCACTCTCCATCAGTCTGACACGGGTAATCTGGCACAGGTAATCCCATACGAACGCATGGTCTTCGTGGATAGAAATGGCCGTGTTGAACCGGATAGAATGCCGTTGCAGTTTCTCCTTGTGGTAGAGTTTGGCAAAGGGATACCCATTCTGTAGAAGGTCATACTGGGCTACATCCTCGCCCGAGGAAAGGGGAAACACGCATTCTTTGTAATAGCCGAACCGGAAGTCTTTTTCGGGGTGCTGCTCATGGTTGTGGGTGAAGCCTTGCAGGATGAAGGTGTCCGGTTCAGCTTCCTCCAAACGGAACTGTGCCAGAAAATCCGTTTCCACCCAGTCATCGCTGTCGACGAATGTCACCCATTCGGCCCGTGCCTGTTCGATGCCCAGGTTGCGGGAGGAGCTGACCCCCCGGTTGGGCTGGTGGAACACGCGGACGCGCGGGTCCTTCCGGGCGTACGCGTCGCAGATATTTCCGGAATGGTCCGGACTTCCGTCGTCTATCAACAGTAGTTCAAAATCCTTGAATGTCTGTGCAAGCAGGCTGTCGATGCAGCGCGGAAGGTATTTCTCGGCCTTGTAGACCGGCACGATTACAGACAGGGAGGGAATGGTCGGGTTCATCTTTTCAGTCGGGTTCTCAGTTTATGGGTAATGATACTACGTTCCTTTTCCGTACATCCGAAGAAATACGTACACGAGGTGACGGACAACACACATGCGCTTCCTACCACCAGAAAGGTGAATATGTTCTGCGGAAGGTAGCTGTATAAGAGTAGCGGAATAACAGGAGCCGTTAAGGCCACCTTTACAATCGGCCTGATTACTTCCCTTATATAGGTCTTTCTATCCATGTTAATCATCGGCAACACGATGCGTACCCGGGCATACTGGGTACACAGTTCCACGACGATATGCACCACAAATACGCTCTCCGGAGGTACGTGTAAAAATCTCAGCAGAAGATAGGACAGGGGTACAATCATCAGGAGCATACTGCCCTCGATGAGTTGGAACCGTTTGATGCGTCCGGTGGCATGCACGGAGGTGATGAGCGGGTTGGCCAGACAAAACAGAATACTGGTGAAAAGAATCAGCCGCAGGAACATACGGGTATGTTCGGGATAACTTCCCAGCCACCATTTCAGCACCTGGTCAATCTCCAGGGAGAGCGGAAGACAGATGAAGCACATGAGGAACACCGAAAACTTGGAACTCATCACCAGCAGCTGGTGCATGCGTGCATAATCTTCCTGCGCATAACTTTTGGTGAGTTGCGGATTGACTGCCGTCTGAAAATTGACGCTGAAGTTGTTGATGATGTTCTGTACCTGCACGGCGATGCCTCGGGCCGCATTGACCGCCGGATTGAAAAAAATGTTGAGCAGGATATTCAGGCCCTGCGTATAGCCGAACACGGCCAGGTTGCCGTTCATGGTCCAGCCGGTGTAATAGAAAATCTCCTTGAACAGGGATTTGTTTATTTTGAGGTGGAGCGATTGCGTTTCCTCGAATTTTCGGGAGCAATACGCGATGTAGACCAGAAAGTCGAAGAACTGGATACACAGGATGAACAACGCATAGAGAATCAGTTTGTCGTAAGGCAGATACATGAGGAGGAACACCGACGCCAGTTTCAAGACGGCATCGCCTATGGTGAGGTAGGCAAAGGCCGACATCTTTTCGTGCGCGATGATGACCGCATTGTAGGGCATGCTGACGAGGCTCCCTATGGCAGTGAGGATGGAGAACTGGTACACCCAGAAGGCCGCCGTTTCTCTTTCTGGAGGAATGTTCAGCTGGGTAGAGACGAACCACAGGCCGAGGGTTTCCCCCAGCGCCAGAATGAGAAGAGCAAAGAGCAGGTGAATGAGGAGGATGTTCCCAAAAGTCGCTTTGAGTTGAGGTAAATCCCCTTTTCCCAGAGAGAATGTGATAAATCGGGATGAGGCCCCGGAAAGGGAGCCGGTGAGAAATCCGAGGAAAGAGATGATGCCGGCCACGACATTGTGGATACCGAAATCTTCCACGCCCAGTGTCTTCAGGACGATACGTGAAGTGTACAGGCTAATCAGTACGAGAAACAACATTCGTACATATAGCAACACCGTATTTATAGCGATTCGTTTGTTGGAGGAATCGGACATTCGTTCTAGTTTAGGTACGCTTCGCCGTTACCTGTCCCATACCTGTCCATCCGGCCAGATAATAAGGTATGCAAGGTAAGCGTGAGATTTTTCGGATGCAAAAGTATTTCTTTTTGCTGAAAAGCCAAAATAACCCATCTCAAAAAGGCTTTTCCCGAGGGCGTTCAGTAAACAAATGCGTTGTATGGAGAAATACTGCATCCTCTGTTCCGCATTTTTTCAAGCTGTTTTCATGTCGTGAAAGCCACAAATACGGGGCCGGAAAAACGTCCTTACGTTTTACTTGAAACGTAAGTGCGTTTGGATTAAAACGTACTTGCGTTTGAGTTGAAACGCACTTGCGTTTTGAGGTGGGTGTCAAAAGTCTTCATTATCACCTCCAAAGCCTTCGAAAATCTTCGGAAGTCTTCAGGATATGAACGGATTTACAGGGGGATTTGTTCATTTCTTTGTGTATGGATGATTTTTTCGTAGTATTTTACATCTTATCCGCTAAATATTCCATTTCCTGCCCTGTTTGTTTTTTGTTATTTTGCATCCGTAATACAATATAACAGAAAATATCATGAGAAATACACTTATCGCTTGGCTGTTTTGTCTTCCTTTTGTTTCGTGTACAAGTCCTGTCATGCAGGTAGATCTTTCCGGAGAGTGGACAGTATGTCTGGATAGTACAGATGTGGGGATGGACGCTTCTTTTGGCGGAAAATTGTTTGATACTTCCATCGTACTTCCGGGTACGACGGATGAGGCTCATCTGGGCACTAAATGTACATTAAAACCTGCATTGGAGAAACCGCAGCTGCTTCATCTGACCCGTGCCTACAGTTATGTAGGTCCGGCCTGGTATTCACGCGAGATTCAGGTACCTTCCGGCTGGAAAGAAAAAGATTGTATCCTTCATCTGGAACGTGTGTTGTGGGATACACAGGTATGGATAGACGGACAGAAAGTTGAAGGCCATGAAGAAAGTCTGACGACTCCGCATGAATATGACTTGACTTCTTATATTCAGCCCGGGAAAAAACAGGTGCTGACTGTCAGAGTGGACAATCGCAAGCGCTATGATATGTCGGTGAATGACTTGGCCCATGCCTATACTGATGCTACTCAGGTAAAGTGGAACGGTATCTTGGGTGACATGTACATCAAGGCTGTGGAAAAAACACGCGTAGAAAGTTTACAACTTTATCCGGATGCCGCTTCACGTACGGTAAAGGCTGTTGTTTCTATTTATAACTCTTCTGCTCAAGCTGAGTCTGTCAATCTTTGTTTACAAGTGAAAGGAAAGGGTGACGGCAAATCATACGCTTCTGCCGAGGCCAAAGCAGAAGCTGTGAAAGGCTATTCAACGGTAGAACTGACCTGCCAATTAGGAGATAATGCTCCTCTGTGGGATGAATTCAATCCTTATCTTTACGATGCTTCTGTAGAATTAGTATCCGGAAAATCGACTTCTCTTACAACTGAAACTTTTGGATTGCGCGACATACGTCATAAAGGAAACAGACTGGTACTGAACGAAAAACCGATATTCCTTCGTGGTACATTGGAGTGCTGTATTTTTCCTTTGACCGGCACACCTCCTACAGATGAGGCTTCGTGGGAAAAACTTTATGCTTCTGCACGCGAATATGGAATTAATCATCTCCGTTTTCACTCCTGGTGTCCGCCGGAAGCTGCGTTCAATGTAGCCGATGAAATGGGATTCTATGTGCAGGTAGAGCTTCCAGTATGGAGTGTGACGCTTGGAAAAGATTCTGCTACGGTCGAGTTCCTGCGTGCCGAGGCAAAGCGTATAAGTAAGGAATATGGCAACCATCCTTCTTTCTGCTTCTGGAGCATCGGAAACGAGCTGCAATATGATTTCAATATTTTGGCATCCATGTTGGGTGAAATGAAGGCGGCAGACGACCGCCATTTATATACCACCACTTCCTTTACATTCGAAAAAGGTCACGGCGACTGGCCGGAAAACCAGGATGATTTCTTCGTCACTCAGTGGACCAAGAAAGGATGGGTACGTGGACAGGGAGTATTCAATCAGGAACTGCCGTCATTCGATAAAGATTTCCGTGTATCCATAGAAGGTATGGAAGTGCCTTTGGTAACCCATGAAGTAGGACAATATTCTGTCTATCCGGATCTTACGGAGATTCCCAAATATACGGGAACTTTGATGCCGCTGAACTTTATAGCAGTGAAAGAAGACTTGGAGAAAAAAGGATTGATAGACAAGGCCCCGCAATACCTGCAGGCTTCTGGAAAATTGGCTGCCATTCTTTATAAAGAAGAAATAGAACGTGCCTTGAAAACGCCGGGCATCAGCGGATTCCAGTTGCTCGACCTGCACGATTTCCCAGGACAGGGAACGGCTTTGGTAGGATTGCTCAACGCATTTTGGGAAAGCAAAGGCATTCTTACAGGTGAAGAATTCCGTGAATTTTGCGCGCCGGTAGTTCCATTGCTGCGTTTCCCGAAAGCTGTATATACGAATAATGAAACATTCGAAGCACAAATAGAACTTTGTAATTACGGAAAGGATGAGTTGAAGAACAGCACTCTTTCTTGGGAGATTACTGCAGACGGACGCTTGTTAGGCAAGGGAAAGACTCCGGCAGCTGCATTGGCTTTCGGGCATAACGGTGGACTGGGAAAAATTTCATTTCCTTTGCAGCAGGTAACCAACGCTTCGAAATTAGAAGTTTGCTTGTCGCTTGACGGAACAGAATACCGTAACCGCTGGAACGTATGGGTTTATCCGTCATCCGTAGACACAAAATGGGGAGACGTGAAATACACCCGCAGTTACGACGAAGCAATGGCGTTGCTCAAGAAAGGTGAGAAAGTATTGTTCAATCCCGACTGGCGCACACTTCAAGGCATTGAAGGGAAGTTTGTGCCGGTTTTCTGGAGTCCGGTACATTTTCCGAATCAGGCTGGCACTATGGGGGTACTTTGCAACCCTGCCCATCCGGCATTAGCTGATTTCCCGACTGATATGCATACCGATTGGCAATGGTGGGATTTGAACATTAATTCGACTACCTTGGTAGTAGACAGCCTTCAGGGAGGTGCTCCTGTGGTAGAGATGGTAGACAATTTTGTTCATAACCGTCGCCTGGCTTCCTTGTATGAGGGCAGTGTGGGTGAAGGAAAACTGATGCTGGCCACTTTTGATTTGCAGACAGCCCTCGACAAACGTCCGGTAGCCCGTCAGATGCTTTATTCTATTCTGAATTACATGAACAGCAAAGAGTTTGTTCCAGCTCCGGTGGAAGGACTGGATAAAATAAAAGGTGTGTTTGGAACCGCCCATAACCAGAAGCAGTCCGCTAAAGGTATCTATTAATAAAACATTTATTTTAACCGTATAATCATGAAAAATCATCAGTTGTTTATCTATTTCATTTGCTTGGTTTCGGCCATGGGAGGCTTGCTTTTCGGGTACGACTGGGTAGTGATAGGAGGTGCGAAACCTTTCTATGAAGAATATTTCCATATTGCCGGTGATGAAGGGATGCAGGCACTGGCTATGAGCATAGCCTTACTGGGTTGTCTGTTGGGAGCCACTATGGCAGGTTTTCTGGCCGACCGTTACGGGCGCAAGAAATTATTGGTGTTGTCTGCTTTTATCTTTTTGGCTTCTTCCTGGGCTACTGGAGTTTCTACGGGCATATCCACCTTTATTGTCGCTCGTCTTGTGGGGGGAATGGCCATCGGGCTGGCAGCCGACCTTTCTCCGATGTACATTGCAGAAGTGGCACCTACCCGGATTCGTGGTAAACTCGTCACATTGAACCAGCTGACCATTGTGTTGGGAATACTTGGTGCACAGATTGTGAATATGCTCATTGCAGAGCCGGTGCCGGAAGGTGCTACGGCAGCCGATATTCTGAACTCATGGAACGGACAGACCGGATGGCGCTGGATGTTCTGGGCTGTATGCGTGCCTTCGGGATTTTTCTTTCTGCTGGCGCTGTTTATTCCTGAAAGTCCGCGCTGGTTGGCCAATATGAGGCAAATGGAGAAAGCTAGAAAAGTGCTGTGTGCCATTGGGGGATCTGCTTATGCTGACAGTGAAATTGAAAATTATACTCGTGCAGGTGCTGCTTCGCATGCAGAAAAAGGCGTATTGTCCTTGCTTTTCTCTTCTAAAATGCGGAACGTGCTGATTATCGGCATTGTGGTTGCCATGTTCCAGCAGTGGAGCGGTACCAATGTTATTTTCAATTATGCGCAGGAAATCTTTCAGGCAGCAGGTTATGGCATTTCAGACGTACTGATGAATATTGTTGTGACGGGTATTGCCAATCTGGTCTTTACATTTGTAGCCATCTATACCGTCGACCGCCTAGGAAGAAAGACGTTGATGCTGACTGGTTCCATCGGACTGGCAGGTATCTATACCTTGTTGGGATTAAGCTATTTCTTTGAGTTCAAAGGCTTCATCATGATTGTGTTTGTGGTATTGGCCATCGGATTCTATGCCATGTCGTTAGGTCCTGTCACTTGGGTGCTACTTTCTGAAATATTCCCCAATAAGGTGCGTGGCGTAGCCATGGCTGTATGTACGGCTGCGTTGTGGATTGCTTCCTTCCTGCTTACCTATACTTTCCCTTTCCTGAATTCCGGACTGGGTACAGGCGGTACTTTCCTGCTTTATGCTGTCATCTGTTTCTGTGGCTTCCTGTTCGTTTGGCGCCGTATTCCGGAGACGAAAGGCAAGTCCTTGGAGGAACTGGAAAATGAATTGATTAAGTAAAGGTTTGATGTTTTAGGGTTATAAATTAATGGGTATGAATAAGTTGGTTTTTTGCTTGGGGTTTTCTTTGTATGCAGCTCTGGGATGTGCTCAGGAGGAACAGAAGTTGGTGTTTGATTTCGCTTCTCCCCGGCAAACTATTCATAGTTTTGGAGCATCTGACTGCTGGCGTGTGCAATACATTGGCAAGAACTGGCCGTTGGAGAAAAGAAATCAGATTGCTGATTTGTTGTTCAGTTCAGAGTTTGATTCGTGGGGAAATCCGAAAGGAATCGGACTTTCGATGTGGCGTTTCAATATTGGTTCGGGAAGTCATGAGGCCGGTGATAATGGAGGAGTAGCTTCTCTATGGCGTCGCACGGAATGTTTCTTGGATAAAGAAGGGGATTGGGATTGGGATAAACAAGAGGGACAACGGTGGATGTTGCAGGCCGCACGTGAACGGGGAGTACGCTATTCCTTAGGCTTCTCCATCACCGCTCCCTATTTTATGACAAAAAACGGTATGGCCCGCGCCAGTGAAAGAACTCCGTATGCGAACATTCGTGAGGACCAGTTTGATGACTATGCTGCTTTCTTGGCAGAAGTCTCTACTCATTTGAAACTGGATTATTTGAGCCCGATTAATGAACCGCAGTGGGAGTGGGTAGGCAGCGGACAGGAAGGTATGCAGGCTACTAACATGGAATGTAGTCGGTTGATTCATCTGTTAGATAAAGAATTGCAGCAGCGCAATTCGGTGACTAAGGTGGTTTTCGGAGAGGCCGCCGACATCCGATATCTTTACCGCTCTGCAACGGATAAACCGGAAAGAGATAATCAGCTGGAAGAGATTTTTTCTAAGGAGGGATCATATTCCATTTATGGTCTATCATCAGTGGCTCCTGTTGTGAGTGGTCATTCATACTGGAGCACATGGCCTGTGGATACACTGGTGCAGACCCGTAAGGAACTGGCTGAAGAATTAAGAAAGCAACTTCCATCTGACTATACTTATTGGCAGACAGAATATTGTCCGATGGAACAGAATCCGGATAATCCGCGAGGTGGTGGAGGGAGAGATTTGAGTATGAATACGGCACTTTATGTGGCACGTGTAATCCATCATGATCTGACGGTAGCTAATGCCTCTTCCTGGCAGTGGTGGACGGCTTTTTCGGAATGGGATTATAAGGACGGTCTTATTTTTATAGACGATGGGACATTGGCCAATGGGGCATCGCGTGGTGACGAGAAAATGATTGAAACCTGTAAGCTGGATGGAGTGTTCCGCACTTCTAAATTATTATGGACTTTAGGTAACTATAGCTTTTTTATACGTCCGGGTATGGTGCGTTTGAGCAGTGTGACAAATACGGATAATATGGCCGAAATCATGGCTTCGGCGTATGCAGACAATTCTTTAAAGCGGATTGTTGTGGTATTGGTAAATTCTTCAAGAGAGGATAAAATGATAGACTTGTCTTTTCAATCCCTTCCTGCTGGATATTGTGTACAGAAATATAAATTATATGAAACTTCAGTTCGTAGTGATTTGCAATATAAGGGGATTGTTGGAAGCCAATTGTTAATACCCGCCCGTTCCGTGGTGACTTTAGTTGGGGTGGAATAAAATGAATAATTATAAATATAAATAAGATACTTATGACTTTAAATCGATTGTTTTTTTTAGCTGGTTGTTTATTGATGGGCGGCATGCTTCAGGCTCAGATAGCAGATAAGCAGACTTATTTGAGCGATTTCAAAAAGGAATTGACTTTGAAATGGCCTGAAAATCGTACATTGAATATTGTTTTTCATGGGCACAGTGTACCTACAGGTTATGCGTGTACTCCTGTGGTAAATACGTTACAGGCTTATCCTCATCTGGTTTTTCATGCATTGAAAGCTCAATATCCTTATGCCGTATTGAATGTAATAACGACTTCGATTGGGGGAGAACAGGCAGAACAAGGTGAGAAACGTTTTAAAGATGAAGTACTTACACATCGTCCGGATGTATTGTGTATTGATTATGCATTGAATGATAGGACAATCGGACTGGAACGTAGTGAGAAAGCTTGGAGAAAGATGATAGAATCTGCTTTGGCTGAAAATCTTAAAGTAATATTGTTTACTCCAACCCCTGACTTAACAGAGAGTATTATGGATGAAAAGAGTCCTTTGTCTGAGCATGCAGAAATGATACGTCAATTGGCCGAAGAATATCATATTGGACTTGTTGATTCATATCAGCTGTTTAAAGAAAAAGCCGAAAATGGTGAGGAGTTGCAGAAATATATGAGTCAGAGTAATCATCCAAACTCAGCAGGTCACAGTTGTGTAGCTGCTGAGGTGTTGACTTGGTTCTTTTAGTCGTGTCCTATATAATATTTTTATACATCATTTTAGGAATATACTACATTTTTTTACTGGCATATTCTTCTGACATTTGCAACAGTAAAATGATGTAATACAGTTAATTAAAATCATAGTTTTTTATGGAAAAAATAACAGAATATTTGATTCAGAGCACAGTAAATACTTCCGAAGTAAGAGCTTGGGAAGAAATCGTGATGTTGCCTACGTATGGTATTGGTAAGGAGGAGAAAAATCCGATATTTCTTGAAAAACGTGTGTACCAGG